>Ga0268280_1000073_pt1 | contig 100006 bp, 84 predicted proteins | sample saktaG_9_FD_190139 | JGI IMG/M metagenome (GOLD analysis project Ga0268280, IMG submission 190139) | Saline water microbial communities from Sakinaw Lake, British Columbia, Canada - sak_2011_5_24_40m | ecosystem: Environmental > Aquatic > Non-marine Saline and Alkaline > Saline ...
GCGCTCGCCTCGCTCCGCTCGTCGGAGCGGGTCAGGACTTAAGCCTTCGTGCTTATTCATCCCGGTTTCGGGAGCGCCGATCTCATTGTAGGAGTACCCCGCCGTTATTTATCGCAATATAGAAATCATTAGGGCGCAAGCGAATTTACTGATGTTGTTTTATCACTAAAACATACGGAAGTAGAGATTATTAAGTGAATCAGAGAGCAATATTAATTGGTAATTCTGATGGTATCGGATTAGCCACAACAAAGAGGCTTCTCGCAGCTGGGTGGAATATTATCGGAGTTTCCAAGAGCGAATCACCAATTATTAACACATCCTATTATCATCAAGTTGCAGATGTCAGTGATACTAAGTATTTAGAATTGATGAATAAATTAGTAATGAAAGATTCAGTGGATCTGTGCATCTATTTCGCAGGGATCGGTCAACTGCTTGATCCCTTAGATATGAACGGTGAGTCGAAAATCATCGATGTTAATTTTATTGGAATGATAAAAACGGCGGCGGCGGTGATTCCGAATATGGTCAAAAAAGGACATGGTCACTTCATCGGCATTTCAAGTTTCGCTGATGAATTGCTTTCATCTGAGGCTCCATCCTACCATGCATCGAAGGCAGGTTTTTCGAATTATCTTGGTGGACTAGCGTTAGCTTTGAAGTCCAAAGGTGTACGCGTTACAAATGTGCGGTTCGGTTTCGTCGATACCAAGATGGCAAAGGGCGAAGTCCAACCATTCAAGATGAGCGTTGAAAAGGCAGTTGACCATCTGGAATTGTGTATCAGCAAGAGGCCAATTCGGTACACTGCTCCAAAGATTTCAATTCCACTTGTCAAGTTTCGAAAGCTTATGATGAAGCTTGGTGGAAAATAGAATTATTTGGTTGCCTGCGCCCTAGCCATTCGCTCAAGCTGGCTAGTCCAGATAAATGAATCACGCGAAGTGAACGGCAAGCAGGATCAATGCAACGGCGACGTAACTCAAGATTGCTAAGTCTGTTGAATCGGAACCACTTGTCCGCGGTCGTTCCTGACCACCGTCTGTATGGCGATTGACGGAGATGCTCTCTGATCGGCAGCAAAAAAAGAAGAGATTCAAATCTATGAGAAAATTCTTGGTTGCTGTTATTTTGTGTTGTTCGGCTTTCATTTTTTATCATTGCAGACACGCAGCCGAACCTCTTCAACAGCATGATGGAATAAATGGCATTTCAGAAACGGGACCCACTGGTCCGGATGATTTTACCGGCACACTGGATCTGAATGATTGGGATCCAGTGTCCTATGCACATCTGACAATTAGACAAAATTTCTGGATCAATAAAGCACTTACCGATACACTTTCAATCTATGGCGGATCTGTCGTTCCTTTGAAATTCCATAATCTCTCACAAAATGTTCTCCGTCTGGATATCACGGTTCCGCCTCCATTCAGGTGTTCCAGCGATAGCGTTTCAATTCAGAGCGGTCAAACTCAAACTCTGAACTTGACTGCTGATACGACGACCGTTGGGAATGACACCCTTATAGGACGATCTATGACTCTCTCTGTTTTGAATAATGAACAACTCCATTATACGTTGTGCTGGATAAAACCTCGGCCATCTGGAGGCGGTGTCGTTGTGTCTCTCTTACCTTGGAAAGATTGTCTCTATCCTGCATATCCAAATCCAGCGAATGGATATTTCTCTCTTTCTTTTTCGATTAGCACTGACCGATTCGTTCTTTTTTACATCTTGAATGACAAATTCGAGCCGGTGGATACGTTGGCTTGTGAATACAAAAAAGCCGGTACGTACCAATACAACGCACTCACAACTCCTGATCAAAAAGCTAGACTCCAGGCTGGATATTACAGAGTAGTTTTGCAAACAGACGCATATTCCCGTTATGGTGATATTGAATTTATAAAGGAATAACCTTTTTTCTATTGTTGCACCAGCAGTTGTCCGTTCGTAAGCAGCGGGGCAGGCTGTTATGTTGTGGTAGCTCCTGCTTCAACGGGAACCTCTAAAAATATTTATGCTAAGAGAACTAACAAAGATCGCACAAATTCAGGGTCACTCAAGAAGAAGATGGTTTATCGATGATTTCTTCGATTTGATCGTCTGGTATTCGGCAGACGATCGGATCACAGGATTTCAGTTATGTTATAACAAAGACACCGATGAACGAGCACTGACATGGAAGATCCCATCGATGTACACGCATCATCGTGTGGATGATGGAGAATACGACATAACCGAGAAGGCCACACCGATATTAATTCCTGATGGCATGTTTGATCACCGGATCATTGCTGATCGATTTTGGAGGGAAAGCTTCGAGATTGATAAAGAAATTGTCCAATTGGTCTATGAAAAGCTCATCAACTACAAGTAGGTTGGCCGCTCGTCTGTCGTTCCTCTCACCCTTCTTATTCAGGCAGAGGGGGAGTCCGTTCGGTTTACTGAATGCGAGTGCACAGTAAACGAAGTTTCATTATAATACATGTCGTATCAGGATAGTAGTTCAAAAAAGCAATTGTATAACAATGGCAAACTAATGCTCGATCGTACATGAAAAAATACCTCCACAAAATAATAGGAATGAGATTATGAAGAATCATACATCACTGGTTTATGCTCTTCTCTTGATTTTCGTGGCTGCATTCTCAGAAGCTCAGGTTCTTTCCCATCCGAATACAGCAGACACGACATATGTTCTTACTGATCGGGGCAGGTTGAGAGCGGAAGCATCCATCGGCTTTGGTCTTGGATTGAAAAACTTAAAAGTTGGAAAGACAACGGATGGCAAAGATGTTACGATCAGCGGGGGCGGGGGGTGTGAGCGGCAAACTTGTTCTTTGTTATGGTCTGAGTTCATCTTGGGAACTCAGCGCAGCAGGAGGATACCAGGAGAGCGCACTTTATCCAAAAGTAGAGAATGCAGAAGGTAGTTTCAGCAGGATCATTTTACTCACCACTCTCAAATATCATATTCCGTGGACATTATCCGGAACATTAAAAATTGGCGGAGGGGTTGGATACTATAGCCCCGGAGACCTAGACATCGACTTGAGCAACGTCAGCGGGGGCGCCCATAATATATTCTCGTACGAAAGTAATATAGGATTCCATCTCACGTGTGATTATGAATTGGAATCTACATCAAGGTTTTCCTGGGGACTCGGGTTGAAATATTACAATACTTCATATAATTTACAGTCGGCCAAAAGCAATGGTGTTTCTGTTCCGATAAATTTCCTCCCCCAGGAGCTGAAAGATGAAACAATGAAACTGGATGGAAACGGTATTGACTTAACCATATTTGTAGTGGTTCTTCTCTGATCCGAATTGTCTCCTTCAGGGACATTACTTTCTTGTCTTGATAACAACGAATTACAATTTGTGAGTTCACGACCTGACCAGCCATTCCCTTTGAGGAAGCACTGGGACAGGCGAAATGAATGCCCATTGATTTGGCCGCAAAGCAACGCGACACCCCCCTGCCAGTTTCACAAGGCGAAATAGCGAAGAAGGTAATCGGCGCAACACATCCCTCCCACATCGAAGAATCTTACAAAAACGTGAGCTTAAAAAAATATATGCGGAATTGATTCTTTTTGTTTGTTTGTACGTTTATTTAGCGTTTTCTAACAGGTGAAGAGCAAACCTGTTTGCTGAAAGTCTTTCCAATGCTTGTTTCTTCGCTTCATGATCCGTAAAGGAGGCAAATATGAAAGCTAAGAATCTGCTCAATACATGCCTCATATGAATTTCATTGATATGCTTTCTGATTCCTTTCCCGCTCAACGGTCAAACTAAGGATTGGAGCAGGCAAAAGATCAACGGTTTCGCACGGTCTTCCCTCCTAGGCTATAAACAACTCGATACGAATAATATTAGGTGTACCGCAGCATCTGATGGTCCCTACATTGATTACCGTCAGAATATCATACCGGGTTTTGAATGGCCTAAGGGATCCGGAAAGTATGCCGTTTTTTCTGCAGGGCTCTGGATGATCGGGAAGCATCGTCCTACGGGAAAATTACGTACAGCTGATATGTGCTATGCATCGGAGTTCCAACCAGGTCCATTACTTGAAACAATCATCACCGATTCAGCATCGATGAACGATGCCGCTCCAATTTCACGATCCGCTGATTCCCGATATCGGCTCTATAAAATTTCCCATGCCGATTCTATCAATCCCTCTGCGAACCCCGATTTTGGAGAATGGCCAGGAGATCTCGGAGCACCGTTTACGGATGTGAACCACAATGGTCAATGGGACGCGGGGACAGATAAACCAAAGTTCATCGGAGACCAGCAGCTCTGGTGTGTGTATAATGATGTCAGCAGACCTCTCCACACTCAGCTGGGATATACACCACCGATAGGAATAGAGATACAATCTCTGCAATATGCTTTCAATCGTTCCGGAGTTCTGAACAATACGATGTTCATGAAGTGGAAGATCATCAATAAAAGCGATGCGGTGTATGACAGCGTGTTTCTCGGTCTATGGAATGATGTCGATCTGGGAGATGCGAACGACGACTTAGCAGGATGCGATACAGTACTGAACCTCGGATATGCCTACAATGCCAATGCTGTCGATGGGGGAACAAACGGATACGGCTCTCCTCCTCCTGCGATTGGAGTCTGCCTCCTCCAGGGCCCTGCAGTTCCCTCTTCATCCAGTGATAGTGCACAGATCGATGGCTGGTGGAGGAAAGGGTTCAGGAATCTTCCCATGACCTCCTTCATCGTTCGGATCAAGACATGCAACCAGCTTCAGGAACCTCCTCAGCAGAATCCAGAGTATGCTTCTGCCGCATATGATTACCTTCAGGGAAAAGCCGGCACCGTGCACCAATTTATCGTCGATCCGGTCACCGGAAACCCGATAAAATTCTTTTTCTCAGGAGATCCAGTCGCAGGGACGGGACAGCTGCCCGCAAATTTCCCACTCGGTAATGCTTCGCCCCAGGATATCTGGATCTTACTCGGGACCGGACCTTTTACGCTTGTGCCCGGTGACACACAGGAAATCTCTGCCGCAGTTCATATCGCACAAGGTACTGACCGGCTCCACAGCATTACACTCTTAAAGGATGGAATACAAAGCGTTCGAGATGCATATGATCATAATTTTCCGGTTGGTGTATCCAGGACCAAAGAACAGCCGCGCGCCTTCGTGCTCAATCAAAATTATCCCAATCCCTTCAATCCGATGACAAATATCAGGTTCGAGCTACCAGTTTCGAGTTTTGTGTCACTCAGGGTGTTTGACATTCTTGGCCGGGAAATCACGATACTGGCGGGTGAGGAATTGAAACCGGGGAGTTATTCACGAGTCTTTGATGGAACAAACCTGCCAAGTGGAATATACTTCTATAGACTGCAGACCGCACAAAATATTTATGTGAAGAAAATGCTTCTCTTAAAATAGCTCGCACGCATCAACCATCAAATGAGCTGCGCTAAGACTGCTACCGCAGCCGTCTCTACTCTTAAGCGTCGTGGCCCAAGCGAGAGAGGTTTGAATCCGGATTGCAGGGCATGATCGATCTCCGGATCTGAGAATCCTCCTTCCGGACCAATAACGATCAGTACCGAATGAACATCGTCGTGATGCTTGAACTCGGAAGAAATGGTTTGTGTTGGGTCCGTTTTTTCGTGTGGAATGAATTTCAGCGGCCAATGACCTGCACTATTGACGAGTGCTTCGTATGATTGCAGCGGCTGGATGCGGGGCACCCAGCTGCGTCCGCATTGTTTCATAGCAGAAAGCGCGATCTTCTCCAACCGGTCATGTTTTTCATGGTGACGGATCGTCCGCTCACACTGAAGCGGGATAATGGTGCGAACCCCGAGTTCAGTCGATTTTTCCACCAGATACTCAAATCGCGACGGATTCTTCAGCAGGGAAACAGCGAGCGTCACCTCGATATGAGATTCATGATATTTCCGATGCATCGCAATAATGTCGCATCGGGTAAAGGTCTTTCCGATCACAGCGAGTTCAGTCTCATACATCGTATCGTTGCCGTCCGTGGCAAAGACTCGGTCTCCGACCTCTTTGCGAAGAACGCGCACCAGATGTTTTGATTCGTCATCGCGGATCGTCAGTGAACTGTGTGCAATATCTTCCGGGTGTACATAGAAGTAATCCATGGTGAGAAGTCCGATCTTCGGTTTAATGGATTTCCTATTCCTTCAGATGGAGACAACCTAAAAATTAAAAAGAAGTATCAAAGTCTATGTAATATTCAACCACTTCATGATTGTTGATCGCCGCTTCCGTACGAATAGTGAAGGCATACGGCAGTAAGAACTGAAGTCCCGCACCGACACCGGAGTACCATGGCTGTTCCGACACTCTCTGTGAGCGCGACCAGGCCTTGCCGGCATCGGCAAAAATTCCGAAATACATACCATAACGTAATTTAGAAAACTGCGGTATGCCGTAGAAATCAACTTCAAGATAGCGCGGCAGGAAAATCGGAAGCCGCACTTCCGCGTTTACTCCGAACCGATTTTCCGCCTCAACGACGGTATGGAAAAATCCTCTGATGCGTTCGTCGTATCCAAAGAAGACATGTTTGTACGGCGGGATCATACCTCCCCAGATAAACGTCCCAAAGGAACGTACGCCGAACGTGCTTCCCGTTCCAAACCCAAAGAACTTTCGCAGGTCATATGAAAATGATGTGAGACTCACATCAGATTCCCCAAACCCATTTTCAACGAGGGAAAGTGCCGTCAGCGAACCCATGGTTGCATATTCGCGATTATTCCGAGTATCATAACGATATTGGACGGCGGCGGTGAGGAACGCATCCCGTCCGAACATCGAGACAGTCCGCACTAACCGCGGATCATCGACCTGCCATACTTCGTATCCGAACGTTGTCGAAAGTGTCTGATATATTCCAAATCGTCTGCCGAGAGTTCCGTTCATAAATATATTTGTATTCATATATTCAGTGGAGATGCTGCTCAGGTTGTGGACTTTTTGAAGTGCGAGCGTGGCACCAGCGAAGAAGTCATCATCCTCCAGGGGTTGGGGATTTTGGTAGCTGAGCATGAACCATCGGTCATATCCAAACGCGATATTGGCAAAAACCTTTTCATTGCGTCCGCGGAAGTTGACATGCATAACTCCGGCTCCGTAGTATAACTTCGATGGATCGCGGTATTTCATTCCGACGATGGGAAAGGGGATAAAGTACCATCGCTCCGACACGGTAACGGTCACAGCCGCTGTCCGTCCCTGTGCTTGATACTCCACATCCACTTTATTGAACAGCTGAAGGTTGTAAATATTATTGCGGTCGCGCGTTATCGCCTCTTCTGTCAAAGTATCGCCTGGCTGCAGCGTCATCTCGCGGAGAATCACAAAGTCTTTCGTGGTTTCATTCCCGACGATCCGAATGTCACGGACGATCAGTGCAGAGTCCGTCAGAGACTGTGTATGCATCAGCGAAGTGACGCAGATGATCGAGAGAAATATTTGATAGACTGTTTTCATTGCATCAGCATAACTCTGACGTTATCTCTGGTACGCCGGAAGAACAGGAGCGGCAGGAGTTTTCTCACTTCACCAGACGCGAATGATCAACCGCAATACAATGGTCCATCACCACCCGGATGCCAGCTGCTTCAGCTTTCTGCGCCGCCTGTTCATGAATGACTCCCAGCTGCAGCCAGACAGTTTTCGCTTTGACAGCGATCGCTTCATCAACTATTTGCGATACAGCGTCAGGATTGCGAAAGACATCGACAATATCGATGTCCAAGCCGAGAGAGGCAAGGTTGGGAAAACATGGTTCGCCCTCAATTTCCGGGTAGGTCGGGTTGACCAGAAAAACACGGTACCCTTGTCGCTGCAGATAGCCGGCAATACGATTGCTGTCGCGGTACGGTTTGCTGGACGCTCCAACGACTGCAATAGTTTTTGCCGCGGTCAGGATCGTTCTGATCGCGTTCTCATCTTCTATGGGCATGCGGTATTCTCAGATTACGGAGAAGGCTCTTTGTATTCTTCGATCGGCGGACAAGTACAGAAAATGTTCCGGTCACCGTAAGTATCGTTGATGCGCCCGACCGAAGGCCAGAATTTATTCTTCCTCAGCGAGGGGACCGGAAACGCCGCCTGTTCCCGCGTATAGTGATGGTTCCAGTGGTCACCGGTGACCACTCCTGCTGTATGCGGTGCATGTTTTAAAGGGTTGTCGGTTTTCGTCAGGAGACCGTCAGCAATTTCCTGAATTTCTTTTCGGATGACAATCATGGCGTTGATAAATCGATCCAACTCAGCCTTCGGTTCGCTTTCCGTCGGTTCGATCATCAGTGTGCCGGCCACGGGAAATGAGACTGTCGGAGCATGGAAACCATAATCCATAAGACGCTTGGCAATATCTCCCACCTCTACACCTGTCTGATCCTTAAAGAGTTTCATGTTGAGAATAAACTCATGGCCCACCCTGCCGGACTTTCCCTGATAGAGAACCGGATAGTGCTGTTCCAGACGGGATTTCAGATAGTTTGCCGTCAGGATCGCATACGTGGATACCTCTTTAAGTCCCTGCGTTCCGAGCATCTTGAAATAGGCATACGAGATGAGCAGAATGCTTGCACTTCCCCATGGTGATGATGAAACAGCATGAATGGATTTTTCCCCGCCGATTTTCACAACCGAATGGCCGGGCAAATATGGTACAAGATGCCGTGCAACACAGATCGGACCCACACCCGGTCCGCCGCCGCCATGAGGAATGGCAAAGGTTTTGTGCAGATTGAGATGACATACATCTGCACCGATTGCTGCCGGAGATGTGAGTCCGACTTGCGCATTCATGTTCGCACCGTCCATATAGACGAGTCCGCCGTTTTGATGGACAATGTCGCAAATGTCCTTGATCCGTTCCTCGAAGACACCGTGTGTCGAGGGATACGTCACCATCAACGCTGCAAGTGTGTCTTTATACTTCGCTGCTTGCGCACGCAGATCACCGACATCGATATTGCCCTGGGCATCGCATGCCACCACGACGACTTTCATGCCGGCCATGACTGCGCTGGCAGGATTTGTACCATGTGCTGAGGAAGGAATCAGTGTTACATTCCGTTGAGCCTGATGATGATCTTGATGATAGGCTCGAATGACCAGCAGCCCTGCAAACTCGCCCTGTGCACCGGAGTTCGGTTGAAGCGACGTCCCTGCAAATCCTGTCACCCGGCACAATGCCTCTTCCAAGCCCTGAAATATTTTCTGATATCCCTGTGCCTGATTCACTGGAACAAACGGATGAAGACCGCCGAACTCCGGCCACGAGACCGGCATCATCGCGGTCGTTGCATTCAGCTTCATCGTACATGATCCCAGAGGAATCATCGAAGCAGTCAGGGAAAGATCTTTATTCTCCAGACTTTTAATATACCGCATCATTGCCGTTTCAGAATGATAGCGCCCAAATACCGGATGCTGAAGGTAGGCACTCGACCGATGAAATGGAGCGGGAAAAACAACCGAGTTCAAGGCAAAGGCATTCTCCAGCGACCTTCGTTTTACCGGAGCTCCTTTGACCTGGGCGAACACATTGATGAGTATTTCAATGTCGGCCATGGTGGTCGTTTCGTCCAACGAGATGCCTAGAAACTTATCTTCGATGAACCGGAGATTGTACCCGGCGAGCATGGCACGCCGGAGGAGATCTTGTACCTTGTTCCTATCGCTGACTTGAATCCGGAGCGTATCGAAATAGATTTCGTTGAGCTGCGAGAACCCGAGTTTCATCAGCTCACCGTCCAGTAATTTCGTCAGGCGATGAACCCGTGTGGCGATCGTCTTGATTCCTTCTGGTCCGTGATAGACCGCATACATTCCCGCCATAATAGCGAGCAACGCCTGTGCAGTGCAGATATTCGAAGTGGCTTTTTCACGTCTTATATGCTGTTCCCGGGTCTGCAGTGTCATCCGATATGCTGGATTATTCTGTGCGTCAATCGAGACACCGATGATGCGACCCGGGATCGTACGAATGTACTCGTTCTTTGTGGCAAAAAATGCTGCGTGCGGTCCGCCATATCCCAGCGGAATTCCCATACGCTGTGAGTTTCCGATGACGATATCGGCGCCAAATTCACCCGGCGGTGTCAGCAATGCCAGCGCCAAAAGATCTGTTGCAACAATGGCTATGGCTCCGGCATTATGAACTTCCTTTATGAATTCACGCGGATCGTGAAGAGCCCCGTCTTCTCCCGGATACTGAAGGAGTGCTCCAAAGAAGGTTCGATCAAAAACAACGGTTTCTGGATGACCCACCACAACTTCGATATTATGCGGAGTTGCACGCGCCAGCACGACATCAATCGTTTGCCGGAAACAGCGCGCGGAGACGAAGAATTTATTTGTTGATCCATCCGCCGATTTATTCACAAGACCAAATGCCATAGCCATCGCTTCTGCGGCGGCTGTACCTTCATCCAGCAGCGATGCATTTGCTACGGGCAATCCTGTCAGGTCCGCGACCATCGTTTGAAAGTTGATGAGTGCTTCGAGACGTCCCTGGGAAATCTCCGGCTGATATGGTGTATACTGCGTGTACCAACCCGGATTCTCAAAGATATTCCTCTGAATAACGCTTGGCGTGATGCAGTTGTAGTATCCTTGACCGAGGTACGATTTAAGAACAACATTCTCTGCCGCAATCGCCCTGAGTTCTGCAAGCATCTCAAACTCCGATGATGCCGCTGCCTCCTGTACCGGCGGCGCGGTACGGATACTGGATGGAATTGTCTGATCGATCAGTTCGTCCAGCGAACGCACACCGATAGCCCGGAGCATTTCGGGTAGTTCCTCGGGTCGCGGGCCGAGATGGCGGTCAAGATATTCATTGTTGGGAAGTGGCATGTTCGCTTTCGGAGAGTGGAGCAGATGAATTAAGTTGAATGTTTTCCAGTGCCTGTTCTGCCGCGGATTGTTCGGCTTCTTTTTTGCTTCGTCCGGATCCTGTACCCCAGGACTTCGCGTTGATCAACACCTCCACGGTAAACCGGCGGTCATGTTCGGGACCCTCCTCATGCACCACAGTATACCGGGGAATACCTAACGAGCGAGCCTGTGCATACTCCAATAATGCACTTTTATAATTGTCGTCTGTTAAGGCAGAGTTGATCACTCCAGGATCTTTGAGGAGCGTCGAAGAGATAAATTTCCGTGCCGCCCTCAGCCCGCCGTCTAAATACAATGCTCCAACGAGAGATTCAAACGCATCCGCGGTGATCGATTCTGAGCCATTGTCGATGGACTGTGCGGCACTGGAACTGAGGAGTAAAAATTCCGTAAGATGCATTTCCTTTGCCCGCAGTGAGAGGACACGCCTATTGACCAGTCGCGAGCGCATTTTCGTCAGGCTTCCTTCTTCCATGTCGGGATAGGTTCGGAACAGGTGTTCGGCAATAACACAATTCAGAACCGAATCGCCAAGAAATTCCAGCCGTTCGTTGGAATCCCATTTTTCGTTTATCAGCTGAAGATAGGAACGATGGAGGAGGGCTTGGAGAAATAATTTCCAGCTGCGGGGATGATAGTCGATCGTTTGTTCAAATCGTATAAAATCAAATCCCGTCGCTTGAAGCTTCTTCACTAAGGATTGAAATTGTACATCCCGCGGGATGTACCACAATCGCAACATGTGAAACCGGCAATACAACCGATGGAAAATATTGTTCAACACAACTCTTTCAGCCCCATCGAACATATGGGGTGGATTAGCTTTCTTGATACCTTCTAAAAAGAAGGGTTGCGTTATGCCCCCCAAAACCGAATGTATTACTTATGGCCACATTCACATTCCAATCCTGCGCTTTGTGAGGAATGTAATTCAGATCGCAGGCCGGATCGGGCGCGTCCAGGTTGATGGTGGGGTGTACTTTGTTGGTTTGAATCGCCATAATGGTTGCAACGGATTCCACAACACCCGATGCACCCAAGAGATGACCGATCATGGACTTAGTGGAATTGATGGCGATTTTCTTAGCGCGATCTCCAAACACCGTCTTGATGGCAGCCGTTTCCGCTGGATCACCCACCGGCGTTGATGTTCCATGGGTATTTACATGATCGACATCGTTCGGCGTTAATCCTGCACTTTTAATGGCAATGCGCATCGCTCGTACCGCACCTTCGCCACCCGGAGCCGGTTCTGTAATATGGTGTGCATCGCCAGTAAATCCTATCCCGCCAAGTTCGGCATAGATCGTTGCGCTACGCTTGACTGCATGTTCAAGCTCTTCCAGGACAAGGATTCCTCCGCCTTCGCCCATCACAAAGCCATCCCGATCTTTATCAAACGGGCGGCTGGCTTTCTGAGGAGCGTCATTACGGGTCGAAATTGCTTTGAGTGCATTAAAACCGCCGACACCCATCGGACAGATGCTTGCTTCACCGCCACCCGCGACCATGGCATCAGCACTACCGCATTGAATATGCATCCAAGCATCGCCGATCGCATGGGAAGAGGTCGCACATGCTGACACTGTGCCATAGTTTGGACCCTTGAGTCCATAGATCATGGCAAGGCGTCCGGCAGCAATATCCGGAATCAACATAGGAATGAAGAACGGGCTGATCAGACGCGGCCCGCCCCCCTGGATGAAGTTCAAAAACTGCTTATGGTACGTCCACATGCCGCCAATCCCGGAACCATAAATCACACCAATCCGCTCTCGGTCCTCTTTTTCGAGAACCAATCCCGAATTCTTTATTGCTTCCTGGCAGGCTGCAATCCCATAAAGCGTAAAGAGATCAGCCCGCTGCGCGAGTTTTCGATCCATATAGTTCATCGGATCGAATCCTTTGATTTCACAAGCAAACTTCGTTTCGTATAAGCTTGGGTCGAATTGAGTGATTGGACCAGCACCGCTTTTTCCATCGAGCAATGCTTGCCAATATTCTTGGACTGAATTTCCGATCGGGGTAATAACTCCCATACCTGTCACAACCACTCGCCGTCTGCTTCCATCAAGCGCCATATGGTTCTTCCTCTTTCTAACGAAATAGTGCACAACACAACATTATGCCTCTGCCGTATTGTGCCGGATGTTTCTCTCGTATGAAGGCATTCTCTGTACTTCTGCATGCCCTCAGAACTTCTTCAGACCAGAACCGTTTACAGGCCCTTCGACTTCATATAATTAATCACATCGCCGACACTGGCAATTTTCTCTGCATCTTCGTCGGGAATCTGAATATTGAACGCCTTTTCGAATTCCATTACCAACTCAACCGTGTCCAATGAATCGGCACCGAGATCGTTTGTGAAAGACGCTTCCGGTGTAACCTGGGCTGCATCGACGCCCAATTTGGCGACGATGATTTCTTTCACTTTCTCAGCTGTATCTGCCATGGTATTGCTCCTTTGATTGTTGTAGGGGTAAAACGTTTAGTTTAACTTCTTTCAATTACATAACAAGGCCGCCATCGACATTCAGCACTTGACCGGTAATATAACTTGCTGCCGGTGAAGCCAGGAATGCAACAACGCTCGCAATTTCTTCCGGCTTGGCAATCCGCTTCATCGGGATCGCACCAGCTAATGCTTCACGCTGCTGGGGTGTTAACTTTTGTGTCATCTCTGTATCGATGAATCCGGGGGCAACAGCGTTTACTTGAATATTGCGAGATGCAAACTCTTTTGCAAGTGTTTTCGTCAGACCGATCACGCCGGCTTTTGAAGCCGAATAATTCACTTGACCGGCATTGCCCATAACACCAACAATAGAGGCGATATTGACAATCTTTCCCTCACGTTGTCCAATCATTTGACGGCACGCCGCTTTACAAAAATTGAATGTCCCTTTTAAATTAATGGCGATGACCGAATCCCATTCATCTTCCGACATCCGCATAATGAGATTATCGCGCGTAATTCCTGCGTTATTCACGAGGATGTCGATGCGTTGATATTCCTTGATTACAGCATCAACAGTCGCTTGCGTCTCGGAAAAATTCCGGACATCAGATTGAATGGCTGTCGCCTTCACTCCCTTGGCACGGACCATGCTCATCACCTCGTCTGCAGCGCCTTCGAGGCGGATATCGGTAAATGCCACATGCGCCCCTTCCGATGCAAGCTTGAGTACAATTTCCCGGCCGATGCCTCTTGCACCTCCCGTGACCAATGCTATTTTATTATCAAGAATACCCATGTTCTTCCTTACCTTCTGATAAAAATATTTCGTGATGATGCTCCGTGCACATCGTACCGACGTTATCGTTTTCCAGAGACGAGAATGTCGTTCAATGTTTCATATCCGCGGGTCTCAACCGCGGGATTGATCCGCTTTACCAGTCCCTGGAGTACTTTCCCCGGACCGATTTCGATAAACACAGACGCCCCGTCAGCAGCCATATTCACCACACTTTCTTCCCAGCGTACCGGATGGGTCAGCTGACGGATAAGCAAATCGCGGATTTCCTGTGCTGCAACCACCGGTTTCGCCGTTACATTCGCATAGACAGGAACAGTGGCATTTCGAATCTCTATCTTCTCGATTGCTGTCGTTAACCCTGTCCGGGCAGACTCCATGAGCGGTGAATGAAACGCTCCGCTTACTGGCAGTTCTTTGGCCAGTTTCGCACCCCGCGATTTCGATATTTCCATAGCTTTACGGACCCCTGCAATCGATCCGGAAATCACGATCTGTCCGGGAGAATTAAAATTTGCAGCTTGTACAATCCCTGCAGACGATGCTTCGGCGCAAATCTCAAGTATCGATGTTGGATCAAGTCCCACGACAGCGGCCATTGTTCCCTGCTGTTCTACCCCAGCTTGCTGCATCAATTCACCGCGCCGCCGGACAAGATTCAATCCATCTTCAAACGTCAACGCACCCGCCGCCACAAGGGCTGAGTATTCGCCGAGTGAGTGCCCGGCCGCCATGGCGAATGATGCATGATCCATCAAGGAGAACATCACGAGACTATGCAGGAAGATCGCTGGCTGTGTGTTCTTTGTCTGCTTGAGTTCTTCTTCCGGACCTTCAAAACAAATCTTGCTGAGAGAGAATCCAAGCACAGCGTCTGCTTTTTCAAAAAGCGTTCGTGCTGCAGAATTTCCCTCATAGAGGTCTTTACCCATCCCGACATACTGTGACCCTTGACCCGGAAAGATAAACGCTGTTGCTGACATCAAAAAATTTTCTCAGGATTCGCTAACGACCATTTGATCAGCATGGCACCCCATGTATACCCGGCTCCGAATGCTGCAAGGATAATATTGTGACCGCGTTTCAATTGGCCGGATTGCCACCATTCCGACAAACAGAGCGGAATCGTTGCGGCTGTCGTATTTCCATATCGATCAATATTGATCATGACCTTGCTGTGATCGATCCCTATGCGTTTTGCTGTTGCATCGATGATTCGCAAGTTCGCTTGATGGGGTACCAGCCAGGCAATGTCTTTGCCTTTGAGGTTATTGCGTTTCAATATTTCTTCCGAAACATCCGCCATTCCTACGACTGCACTTTTAAACACCGCTTTACCATCTTGAAATACATAGTGCATCTTCTTATCGACAGTTTCGTGAGAAGCTGGAAATAGGCTGCCTCCCCCTTTCACATTCAAGAATGTCCCGCCAGATCCATCACTGTACAAACGCTCATCAAGCAGGCCGTAATCTTTCTCTTCTGTCGGCTCCAGCAGTACAGCTCCGCCGGCATCGCCAAATAACACACAGGTATTCCGGTCTGTATAATCCACAATCGAACTCATCTTTTCGGCGCCAATAACAAGGACCTTTGAATGCACACCCGCCTCGATAAATCGCGCCCCGACACTCAGAGCATACAGGAAACCCGAACACGCTGCATTGATGTCAAATGCCCAGGCGTTCACTGCCCCAATCTGATCCTGCACGAAGCATGCTGTTGCTGGCAGAACCATATCTGGAGTGATCGTTGCAACGACAATAAGATCGAGTTCTGCAGCGCTGATTCCACGGTTATGTAAAACCTGCTCAGCCGCCTTCACTCCTAATGTCGATGTTGCTCCATGTTCAAGAATATGTCGTTCACGGATTCCTGTGCGAGTGCGGATCCAATGATCGTTGGTATCCACCATCTTTTCAAGGTCAATATTTGTGAGAAGCTTGTCCGGGACATAATGACCAACCGCGGTTATTGTTGCACGTCGTAATTTCATTGCTTCCTTTATGATATGCGAGGACTCGTCAGTCCAGCCTCGATTGAACGATTTACCTGACTCTCTGCTACTTCCGCCGCACGGAGAATCATATTCTTGATCCCCGTTGCAGTCGAACTTCCATGGCCGATGATGGCGACACCATTCACTCCCAAGACCGGCACCCCCCCCTCCTTATTGGGATCCAGATCACTAAGTGATGCTCTGAGCGGCCGCAGCGCCAACCCAACGGAAAGTTTGTTGAGCACGCCACGGCCCGCAAACTGCCTCAACCGGCTCTTTAAGAATGAAGGTATGCTCTCGCCAAACTTCAATATAACATTTCCGACAAACCCGTCACAGACTACGACATCGGCGGTTGACTTGAGAATATCACGGCCTTCCACGTTGCCAATAAAATTCAGATTGCTTTCCGAAAGAAGCTTATGGGCTTCACGCACCGCCTCTGTCCCTTTGGATTTTTCTTCTCCCACATTGAGCAAACCGACCGCAGGGCGCGCTTTCTTTAACAGCAGCTGCACGTAAATACTTCCCATGACAGCGAACTCGTAGAGATGCTGTGCGCGGCAATCGACATTGGCTCCAGCATCCACCAACAGCGTTGACCCATGTTCCGCAGGAATGAATGTACCAATCGTCGGGCGGCTTACACCATTCACGCGTCCAAGGATAAGCGTTGCTGCGGAAAGCACAGCTCCTGTATTACCGGCGCTTACCACAGCGTCCACCTTTCCTTCCTTGTGCAAATGCATTCCGACAGCAAGCGAAGAATCCTTCTTTTGCTTCAAGGCAGCTGTCGGTGAATCTCCCATCGTGATGACCTGCGAGGTGTGTACGATGGAAAACGAATACTTCTCCGCCCTCTGCAGCGTGAGCTGCTGACGGATGGCTTGTTCATCTCCGATGAGAACGATGTCGAACTTGTTGTTGGAACTCTCCAGGGCTTTGACCGCCCCGGCAATTTCCCGTTCGGGCGCACAGTCTCCACCCATGGCATCAAGCGCGATACGTAATTTCTTAGGGGATTCCATGAAAGTCGCTGTGAGTACCTGTTACCGGTACCGAAGCGGTTCCTGACTCTTAGGCTTCCTTGGGAGTAACAATAGAGCGGCCGTTGTAAAACCCGCAGTGTGGGCACGCCCGATGCTGGAGCTTTTGTTCATGACAATTCGAGCATTCCTGAGTTGCCGGTGCAGCTGCTTTGTAATGAGTTCGGCGTTTTCGTCCGCGGGCTTTGGAATGTCGTCGTTTGGGATTTGGCATATCATACGTCCTTCAATATTTTTTTTCTTTTCGCTCAGTTGTGGGAAAGCTTTTTTAAGGCATCCCATCGGGTATCTGTTATCTCATGACTGCAGGTACAACGTGAATGATTCTTATTTACTCCGCACGCAGGGCAAAGGCCCTGACATTCTTCACGGCACAAGAGTTTTGGGGGAATGGCCAGGAGAATGAATTCCCTGACATCCTCATCCAGGTCGATAAAATTTGTATCTGATGTAAGAACCCGGATCTCTTCTTCTTTTTTTACGTCCTCGGTGGATCGGTCTCCCTGGATATAGACCATGGAATAAGCTGTATCCACCGGCAGGCTAAAATCTTCGAGGCACCGGTCACACAAAAAAACTCCCCCTGCCCGTATATCCGATTGGAGGAGAATCTGACGTAAGCTCTTATCAAGCCTTGCCTGTACCTGAATCAGGCCCGTAATATGTTCATCCAAGCCAATCTTAGAGGGTTCAGCCTCAAAGATATACTCGTGGATTCCGTCCGAGAGATTTGAGATATTTATCCGAAATTCAGCCACTGAACCCACCACGTGAACTCCGGCTCAGCCGGAAGCTACCAAAATTGATAAAAAAATGAACAGTCTTGGCAAAAAACGCTGGAAAATATACCAATATCTGTGCAGAGAATCAAGGGAAAAAGTCCTTCATCGACTTGGACTGTTTTCGATTTCTTTTTTGTATCCTTTTATACTCTTCACGGTTCTTATGGGGAAAGAAAGCGGCGCATAGGGGGATGACAAGAGTATTATGAGTATTCGAATTTCTTCGTTCGAACATATTGAAAGTACATCGTCATCATTACTGACGAATGACAGCAACTTTTCCGGTGACTGTCTGGGAACCGTTCTCGGCAAATCCTACGATAAAGTAGATTCCGGAGGAAACATAGTCGCCGTTCTTGTCACGTCCATCCCAGAAAGCCCTGCCCCCTCCCTGAGCTTCAAACTGTGTAACAAGAGTACCGCTAACTGTCATCACTTTGATGGTACTGCTTGGAACAAGATTGCGGATGATAACCGGCTGACCTGCGGGAATGATAAATGGATTAGGAGCAATGTCAAGTTCTGTATACGTTCTCTTGGTTTGAACGGGCTCTATAGAAAGACTCGATAATCCTTTTTCCGTTCCAAAATAAGCAATCCCTCGGGTTTGGTCGAGAGCAATAGTCCGCACATCGTTGTCCAGCAACTGACCCTGGGTGGAGAGATAATCGTATGCCTGAAGAAGCTGCGTACCATCGGCATTAACGACAAATACTCCTTCATTGGTACCGATCCATTTGTTGTTGACGGCATCTACCGCAATGGTCTCGACAAAACGTCCTAACAGCGGGTAACTTGTGGTTTGCTGGGTCGGATTTTCTGGATTCGAAAGGATGGTTACACCTTTGCTCGTTCCGATCCAAAGATATCCATCAAGATCCACAGCAAAACAAAGTACAATATTGCTTTTCAGTCCGTCGGATTCCGAGAGGTGTCCCCATCCACCGATTGTTTGTACTCCCGAAACAGCAGTGTTTTCATTGTAGAAGTACACACCACCTAAGACCGATGAGCCACCTTTTGTTTCCCACGGAAGATCCCCCGCAAGCCATTTTGTTCCGCGCTGGTCAATCACCATGGAGTGGAACCAGCCATCCGTTGTATTGTACTGATTGTCAAAGTATGTCGCACTGCTGTCATCATCGAGTCTGAGAAGGCTTCTCCCGTTTCCATTCACTCGATTGGAAATCCAGGTCTTCCCGTTTCCGTCTACTGCTGCATTTCCCGGGACCACATAGGTAGTCAAATTGCCACTGCCTGCTCCAGGGAGGCTCGGAGTAGTGAAGTAGTTAAGCTTTCTCCGGATGGTATCGCCGGCAACTTCCACGATACCATCCCCCCAAGAACTAATCCAGACTGATCCTTTTAATCCGAGCGATACCCTGTAATAATCAGCTACCGTAAAGTTTTTCCACTGGACATCTTCCGGTAACGATTGATTGTACCGATAAAATCCGGCATGAGCTGCTGACCCAGAAGCAGCCCATAACACTCCTTGTTCATCAACAGCAAGACTGCTAAAAAAATTTGACTGAGGACCATTGGGAGCAATATATGCCCAGTCTGTTCCGGCTGACCGCGCTATTCCTTTCGTCGGTGTGCTCACCCAGAGAAGAGACGTTGCCACAAGGCCTGATCCTTGAACACTTAGATTGGAAGCGACGGGGTGAGGGACAGAAAGAAGCGACGGTAATTCTTCTACAATAAAGCCCGAACCCTCATTCCTCAGTATGGTTATCATTTCTTCGTCTGCGTGAAGATCGGTGATCGACTTACCTGCGAGCGAGCCAATAACGCCGAAAGAGCCGTTGAAATAATATCCGAGCCCAAGATCCGTTGCAATCACGACAGTGTCTTTGAAGGTTGCAAATGTTCTTATGGTACTCGGGGAGAGTCCGGGAATCGCGGCGTACGTCGTCCAGGAATTTGGTGCAGAAAGATTCGGAGCCGTCAAGAGTGCAACAGCAAGTCCGTTATCCGTACCTACAAAAATACGTCCCCCCGAGACATGAACACTTGTGACGAGGACGGAAGATGAAAAACCAAAACTTGCGTAGGTATCTCCAAACTCCCACTTGCCGATTTTGAAAGGCATCACACCGAAAACGGTGGCAACAAACACCGAATCGCCCTTCAAAAACAAATCCTGGACTCCTATGCGGGAGCGATCTGTAGACCGATTCGCATCGATGGAAACCCAGACACCGGTGGTCAAATCATAGACATTGAGAAACCCATCAGCTCCACCTGCCCAAATTCGTTTTCCAGGTTCGGCAACAATACATCGAATATCGTTTGAGGAAAGTCCGTCTGTGTTAGTAAATTTCCTAAATTGCCCGGACACGGTATCGTACATGAACACTCCGCCCCCCGTTGCAGCCCAGATGCTGGTTCCCAGCGTGGCCGTCTGCCGGACAGATTTCATATCGGTGAAAGATTTCCATTGTCCGATATGCAGCGGCTGGCTGTGTGCGGTGACGGTGAATAAAAGAAAGAAGAAACCTAGAGAAAAACGCGACATATATTGCCTACCGGGATGTACGTTTCAGCGATTGGAAGAGAAAAGCCATGTCCATGGCTGTCAGTGCAGCATCCCAGCCTTTGTGTCCCTGCGGTCCACCGACGCGGTCCAATGCCTGACGCTCGTTATCTGTTGTCAAAACACCAAAGACGACAGGAATGGAATAGCGAAGCGCAACATCCTGAATGCCGCGCGCAGTCTCCTTGCATACATAATCAAAATGCGGAGTCTCGCCCCGGATAACGGCCCCCAGACAGATAATTGCGTCCCATCGTTTCTGCTGCGCCAGCTGCTGAGCAACTTGCGGCAGCTCAAACGCTCCCGGACAATACACCACTTTCCTGTTCTTCACAGGTACGCCATGATCATGAAAACATCGTTCTGCCCCTTCCAGCAGTTTTTCAGTGATAGGCAGATTGAACCGGCTGACGACGAGTGCAAACCGAAGCTTTGCTGCCGATCCTTGCAATGCGCGGGGAGTATGGCTCTTGGGATTCATAAGATTTTTTCAGAAAAGGCGATTCCGCATTTCTTCAACAATTTCTAACGGTACCGTGAAGGTACCCAGTGTATTGTCATCATTCTTTTTCCCGCCATGGTAATCCGACCCACCGCATTCCAGAAGAAAGTACTGATGAACAACCCCGCGATAGAATTCCTGACGTGCTTCATTATGCGATGGGTGAACAACTTCAATTCCGTCCAATCCGGATTGAATGAGCGTTGAAAGTTCTACTTCTGTTGTATATTTACCGGGATGCGCAAGGAAGGAAAGCCCCCCCGCCTGAGAGATCAACTTCGTCGCTTCAACCGGTGTCAACTGAAATTTCTTTTCATAAGCCGGAGCGCCGAAACCGATGTATTTCATGAACGCTTCATGATACGTCCCCGTAAGCCCTTCTTCCAAGAGTGCACTCGCAATGTGAGGACGCCCTACTGAACCGATACCCGCTTGATCAAGAACAGAATCCAGAGTCAGAGGAATGTTAATGTCATTCAGTTTTTGAATGATGCGTTCAGCACGTTTCAAACGTTCGTACCGAAAAAACGAAAGGTAATCAAGGAGTTTCTGGTCAGTGTGGTCAAAGAAGTACGCAAGCAGGTGAATGTCTTTATCGTTCAATGCAACGCTTAACTCGACACCCGATATCACTTCTATCCCAAAACCGTTTCCGATTTTAACCGCTTCATCAATAGCGCCGACGTTATCATGATCGGTGATGGAAACGACCGAGAGCCCTACAGCATGCACCCGGTGGATCAGTTCATTGGGCGAAAGTGCTCCGTCGGAGAATGTTGTGTGAAGATGGAGGTCCGCCTGTGATTTATGAGAACGATTTATTTGTCCGCTGCGCCCATTCCCCGTCTCAGCCATAAATGCCTATACACACCTCAGTTCGTACACTCATTGTCACCCTGCGCTTCGGCATAAAGCAAAGCGAAGAAGACATCTTATAAATACTTTTTGCGGAAGGCTTCGTAATCAATGATGATGAGGCGATTCCCCTTCATCTGCACTTCTCCCGTTTCAATAAACGAATGAATCATCCGGGAAACTGTTTCGCGGGAAGTACCCGCCATGTTGGCAATATCCTGCTGAAGCGGTACATCATCAATTTCTACCTTCCCTTTGCGGAAAATCCCGACATCATCTGCGAGGATCAGGAGTACATTCGCAACACGTCCGGCGGCATCCTTCAGAGAGAGACTCTTAATTTGCATATCTGCTTTACGCAGCCGCATGGCGAGTTCCGCCAGAAGTGAAATTGCGACCGTCGGAAAGTTATGGAGCAGCTCGAGAAAATCGCGGCGATGAATCATGAAGAGTTCCGATTTCAACGTTGCCACCACGCTCGCCGATCGGGCCAATCCATCCAGAAGCGACATCTCACCAAAAAACTCTCCCGGCCCAAACATCGACAAGATCACTTCTCGGCCATCTTCATCCATCCGCACGACTTTCACCTTCCCGGAGATGATGACGAAGAGCGCTGCACCGCTTTCCTGCTCCAAGACAACAAGATTACCCTTCTTATATTTTTGACGGGTCCCGAGCTTGACAATCTTGAGTAAATCCTTCTCTTCGAGGTCAGAGAATATGGGCACATTGCGGAGAAAATTGATTTCTTCTTGAGACATGGTGGTCTGTTTTCGATGTTGGGATTGAGACACCTCTTATTAGCTAGAAATTCTTATTCGAATCCTACGCGAACGTGAGTAATATATCTTCCCGTGTTGTGAAATGCAAGGTTTTTGTATCGTACAGAAGAAACCCGAATCCTTCCGGAGTCTATCCTAAAAAGAATTCGAGCCTCTTTCATTGAAACAGATGATTTTTCTTCACTCAATCAGCACAGCTGTTCAGTCATTTCACTTTTGCCAATTCACCTTTCAAAAAGTCGATCACCTTGACCGGTTCAGGATCCTCGTTGTTCAAAATAGCAAGGTAGAGAGTCACCCAGTCACCGAAATGGATGAGCGAAAACATACGTGCCAAGAGGGAGTTCCCTTCGCTGGAAATTTCTGTCACTGCACCGGCATATTGGGACACCACCTGTTTTGTTATTTCTCCGCGGATCGCAACACGTTTATGCGTTCCTTTATCCTTCAAGAAGAGAACGTGCATGTGTTTCATGATATCTGTTAAGACTTTCCATCCCACCAATTCGTTATGATTCATTTCCGGCAGAACGTGCCCTGAAGAAAGCTGTTTTGCATTTTCCGCGATCTGCCCGCGCCAGCGTACATTGATAGCATCGAGGTGTTCTGCAGGTGAATAAATGACCGGCAGCCTGCCTTTGAGCTGTTCCGCCAACTTGAGCGGTGTATTTTCCGGCGACTCTGGATTGCTGTAGAGTGCAGATTTGGATTTGAGAAGCAGGAGGGTTTCTTTGATATCTTTGTCTTTCGATTTGATCAGCCCAAGCTTGCCCAGCACAATCAGCAAGGGAAAGAAGGAATATCCCAGTGCTGCACGCGGAGAAAGCCCGGGCAGAATTTGAATCCATGGCTGTTTGCACTTCTTCGCCATCTTTGCCGTCTCGCCTCCTGTACTAATGCAGAGCACTCTTGCTTTTCGCTTAATGGCATCGTTGTGCGCAGAGATGGTTTCTTCAGTATTGCCGGAATAACTGGAGACAATGACGAGCGTATTTTTCCCGACAAACGACGGCAGCAGATAATGGCGATTGACGATGAAAGGCACCTTGAGTTCATCTGCGAGATACGAGCGCAGCAAATCCCCTCCAATAGCAGAACCGCCCAGTCCGGTCAGAACAATATTCTGAACTCCTTGTACATTGAGCTTTACGCTGGCTTCTTTTCCGATACGGACAGCGGTTTCAACCTGCTTCGGAAATTCGGCAATCCAGGTGGCCATCCCCCTGGGATCGATGCGTTTGATATCTTCATGTGTCATAATGTATCTTCGTTTGGTATACTATGTTCTGTTCTTTCGTCCCGCAAATCTCACTTCAGGACGGTTCGTTGAGTTTATCCGATCGGGATTTCAGGGAATTTTTGCTTCATGAGATGACGTAAATATTTTTCGATTTCATCTTCCGAGTTCAGCGTCAGCGCATGTTCGGCCACCTTGACTGCGTCTGTATATCGGATAGAACGGATAATTTTTTTGATTTCGGGCAGCACTGTCGGTACCACGCTGAATTCATCCAGCCCCAACCCGACAAGCAGAATCGTGGCGAGCGGATCACCGGCCATCTGTCCGCACATTCCCACCCATGTACGTTTTTGCTTGCCCCTCTCTATAATACGCCTTAAGAACCGGATCACGGCCGGGTGAAATTCCTGGAACAGTTCAGAAACGATATCATTGCCGCGATCAACAGCAAGCAAGTACTGAATGAGGTCATTCGTTCCTATACTGAGAAAATTTACTTCGCGAGCCAAGTGATCTGCAATGACGGCCGCAGCCGGAACTTCCACCATAACTCCGATCGGGATCTTTTCATCAAACGCAATCTTGTGCGCACGTAAATCGTCTTTCGCCTGTGCGATGAGCTGTTTGGAAAGCTGGACTTCCTTGATGTTGGTCACCATAGGAACCATAAGAGCAAGATTCTTCCTTGCGCTGGCCCGCAAGATTGCGCGTAATTGATCCAGAAAAATCTGCGGCTTATCCAGCATCACACGAACACCACGCCAGCCAAGGAATGGATTGTTTTCCTTGACCGATTGAGCCATGAGCTTATCACCGCCGATATCAAATGTACGGATGATGGCATGTTTTGGATACACTGCATCAGCGATCCGCCGATAGACTGCGTACTGCTCTTCTTCGGAGGGAAATACTTCTTTGCCGATCAGCATACTTTCTGTCCGATAGAGTCCAATACCATCGGCTCCCTGCAGTTTTATGAATTCCAACTCTTCTACCAGCTCGACATTAGCAGCAAGCGTGATGCGGCGTCCATCGAGTGTTTCTGCTGGAAGATCTCGCAGCGGGGCAAGTGCTTCCTCGAACGTGCTATACTTTGCTTTCTTCTTTTCATATTCTTTCAATGTCTTCGGGCTCGGATGGATAACAATAACGCCATTATATCCATCGACGATGATCGGAACATTGCTATGAACCAGCAAAGAAACTTGGTGTACGCCAACAACGGCAGGAATTTTTAAGGCACGCGCCAGCAGCGCCATATGCGACGTGGCGCCCCCCACTTCTGTAACATACGCCAAAACATCGTTCCGGCTAAAGATGAGGACGTCTGCGGCAGCCAGCGTGTGAGAAACAATCACGTGCATCCCTTCAATCCTGGAGATTAATTTTTGCTCTTCGAGATTTCGGAGAATTCGGTTCCTCACATCGAGCAGGTCGTTCGCACGCTCATGAGTAGCTTCATCCTTGGAGGCCATCATCAATTGATGGTATTTTTCTATTTCGTTTTGTATGAGAAACTCGACATTCTTCCTCTCGCGCCGTAATCGTTCATAGACCACTTCAAATAAAACGGCATCATCGAGAAGGAGAAGCTGCGCTTCAAAGATCTTGGATTGTTCCGATCCAAGCTTCTGATCCGCAAACTCAAAGACCTTTGTGAGTTCTTTCTTGGAGCGTACAAGTGCATTTTGGAGGCGTTCAATTTCGCCTGTTACTTCTTCACTTGTAATTGTGCGGATCTGAACCGTCGGTTCATGCTTTCGAAAGAGATACACGGGACCTATAGCAATGCCTGGAGAGGCCGGAATCCCCTTGAGTCTCAACTCCTGTTCAACAGTCTGATCCATTCGGCTCCTGTATCCACGTGAAATAAAAATTATCCATCCTTAGATCGGCTCGCCGAAACCACTCTCGAAAAGTTCCGCCATGGCGAGGTATGCTTCTTCTTCGTCAGGTCCATCAAATCGGACGAGAAGGTGTGATCCCTGTTCCGCTGCAAGAGTCATCACACCGATGATACTTTTCCCGTTAATTTGAAGACTATCTTTTTCGATATAGAATTCGGATTTAAATTTCGCCGCCAGCTTGACAATCGCTGCCGCTGGACGTGTATGCAACCCTGCCCGATTTCGAATCGTTATTTCATGTTCAATCATTCACAATGCAATTAAAAGGTTCTATGGAGAAGTTTCTCTGTCAGCCATCGAAGCGTCTCGCGTGCGGTGGTCGGCGGCAATGCTGAGAGCTGGTCTTTTGCTTCTGCGATATCGTTTTCAATTCTTTTCTTTGCAGAATCAATAACTCCCGTCTCCTCGTAAATGCGACGGAAGGCGGGTACCTGTTTCCGCGGCACCCCTCCCTCAGTGAAGACCCGCTGGAGCAGTTTCTTTTGCTCGCCTTTGGCCCGGCGTAACGCTTCGAGAAGCAGGAACGTTTTTTTCCCCTCCACTAAATCACCACCAAGCGCTTTTCCCAATTCCTTTTCATCTGCAACGATGTCGAGTAAATCATCCTGAAGCTGAAATGCGCGGCCAACAAACTCGCCATACCGCCGCAAGGCTTCCAGTTCTGCTGAAGTTGCGTCCCCAATGAGCCCGCCAACGTGGACCGCGACAGAGACCAAACGGCCGGTCTTTTTTTCAATCATCGATAAATATTCATTCACATGAACACGATGACGTGTTTCAAATTCCTTATCTAATGACTGACCTTCACAGACTGTCAGCACACCTTCCGTGAAGATCCTGCAGATTTCCTGGATCCGTGATGTCTTTGTTTTGAGGAGAGCCCGATAAGCAAGAGCCAGGAGAGCGTCGCCGGCAAGAATGGCTATATTTTGGTCCCACTTTCTGTGCACGGTCTGTCGGCCGCGCCGTGTATCGGCATGATCCATGATATCATCATGAACCAGGGTAAAGTTGTGAAGAATTTCGATTCCTACAGCTGCATGCAGCGCTTCACTGGCTTCACCCCCCACCGCTTCGCATGCGAGCATGGTTATCACAGGACGGATACGTTTTCCGCCGGCTGTGATGACATATTTGGCAGGAGTATACAGCGATCGAGGCTTCTGTTCGATGATAAACGAGCGCAGTAGCCGTTCCACCGCTGACTTATGGCGACCATATCGTTGTTCTGGATTCATAGTTTACTTTCACACGCGCGATACTAATTTTTGGTTCTGCAATTCTGCAATCGACCGAGAACCGGTCAAAAACATCGCACCTTTGAATTCCCACGCCCACTGTTCGATAAGTTTTGTAACAGCACTCTTCCCTCCATGGTCAAGGGCTTTCAACAGAGACCGGGCGGAAGCTGCGTAATCTGCACCGAGGGCTATGGACTTTGCAATATCGAGACCATTGGAAATTCCACCGGAAGATATTACCTGGAAAGGCGGCATCTCTTTCTTTAATCCACACACTTCCTTCAGTGCGTTCACCGTCGGAATTCCCCAATCCCAAAACACATCGGCGTCCGGCGAGCCTTTTTTCCCTTTGGCTTTCTTTCTTCGCACGATCTCAACGCCTGCCCAACTCGTCCCGCCTGCACCGGAGACATCAATGATTCTCACGCCGCAATTAATCAAACGTCGCGCTGCATCATTCGATAATCCAGCTCCGATTTCTTTGACGATAAGAGGAACAGAAAGTGACTTCACCAGCATCTCAATTCCCGCAAGCACACCGCGAAAATTGGGATTGCCCTCGGGCTGCAAAAATTCCTGCAAGGGATTCAGATGGACGGCAAATCCATCTGCTTGAATTAAATCCACCAAACGAAGAATCGGCGAGACATCTCGCAAAATCGCCACCTCTGCCCCGCCAATATTTCCGAAAATAGGGATATCCGGTGCAACTTCACGCACAACCGAGAAGGACCGATGATACCGTTTATCTTCTAATGCCTGCCGTTGACTGCCTACACCTAAGCCAATCTTTTTATGTGCGCAGATCTCGGCGAGCTGACGATTGATCCGTTCCGCCTTTGCATATCCTCCGGTCATACTCGAAATGATCAACGGCAATGCCATCGGCTTTCCTAGAAACGTCGTCGATGAATCAATCTCCGACAGATTCAGCTCTGGCAGGGCGTTGTGGAGAAAATCCCATCGATCAAAACCGGCGGACTTGGTCCAGAATGAAACATCCTTGGTAAGCGTGATATCGACGTGCTGCTGTTTTCTCGAGGATGTCCGTGTCATGGTCATACATCATGGTCTCGGTAGAATAATAAAGAAATCAGTACCGAGAAGCAAGGTAGCGGGTTGGAACCGTTTCTTGATTTTCCTTCAATTTTTCGGTATCTATTTTAGAACATCGATCATCCCTATGAAGACCCAACAAACCAGATCGCGACCAAAACAACCATCACGGCAGAAAGTATATTTCTTCTCCGATGCACATCTCGGTCTCGGTTCCAGGGAAGAAGACCATCAAAAAGAGCAGCGGCTCATTCGGTTCCTGGATTTCATCCAGCATGATGCCGAGCAGCTTTTTATTGTCGGTGATCTCTTTGATTACTGGTTTGAGTACAAATCCGTCGTCCCTAAAAAGTACTTCCGCCTGTTCGCAAAACTTGCGGCCTTGACTGAACGCCATATCCGTGTTTCGTTCATTGCCGGCAACCACGATTTCTGGGTCAGAGACTACTTCCACGATGAGCTGGGCATGGATGTCCACCTGAACCCTCTCGAGACGGATCTCCACGGAAAACGTTTTCTCGTTCATCATGGCGACGGATTATTGAAAGACGACATTGGATATACCGTTCTTAAAAAGGTTCTGCGCAATAAGCTGAGCATCTTCCTCTTCTCGCTTATTCATCCGGACATTACGGGATGGGTTGCGCGTTGGTCCTCCCGCACCAGCCGCCAGTATACCAATAACAGAACATACGAAGAACATGGCATGGTCAAGTTCGCAGCGCAGCAGCTGAACAACGGCTTCGATTTTGTTGTCATGGGGCACAATCACGTCGCATCTTATCAACAATTCGGTACCGGAGTGTATGTCAATCTTGGCGATTGGATCTTTGAAAATACTTATGCTGTCTTCGACGGAAAAACACTCGAACTTAAAAAATGGACGGATTGATTCGTGGATGTAGGGCGGGTAGAACACTATGGCTGATCAAAAATTCAGTTCAGAAGAAATGGAGCGGTACTTCAATGATCCCGAATACCGGCATGCATTTATGAAACTTGACAAGAAATTTTTTAACAGGAGCTATTTCATCCTTTTCAGCAGCATTTTTGTCTGTGCGGTGCTGATGACGTGGTACTCCGTGTACGTTATCAATGGATTGCCGACTCTTGAAGAGCTCGAGAACCCGCGTCCGGAACTCGCAACAAAGATTTTTTCCAGTGACGGTGAAGTGCTGGATCAGTTTGCCTATAAAAACCGTACGCGCATTACACTGGACAAGCTCCCTCCCGGAATGATTAAAGGACTCATCGCAACGGAGGACAAAGATTTCTACAATCATTGGGGAGTCAACCTCTCCCGTTTTATCCGGCAAATGATGCTCAATGTTGTCACGTTCCGTCAGGCAGGAGCAAGTACCATCACTCAGCAGCTTGCCCGCAACCTGTATAAACTTCAGGGCAAGCACGAGTCGATGTTCGATAAAATCACTCGAAAGATTCGAGAGTTCTTTACCTCTGTACAAATTGAACGAAATTTTACTAAGAATGAAATTCTCGAACTCTATTTCAATGTTGCATTCTTCGGCAAGAACGCTTACGGCATTGAGTCCGCTGCCCAGACGTACTTCGGCAAACCTGCAACCGATTTGACACCGCCGGAGTATACTCTCTTGATCGGGATGCTCAAGGGGCCAAGTTATTACGACCCCATCCTCCATCCCGAACGGGCGTTGGCACGCCGCGAGGTCGTCATCGGACAAATGGTCAAAGAAGGACTCTTCACCGAGGAAACAGCACGACAGGTCGGTGCTGATTCGCTTGACTTGAAATCGATTGATTCAGAATTTCGTTCCGGTATTGCTCCCCACTTTGTAGAATGGATCCGCCAACAGCTTCTGAAAAAAGCAGAGATGCATGGATACGACATTTATCGCGACGGCCTTCGCATTTATACTTCGCTCGACAGCAGAATGCAGCGGCATGCCATCTCTGCGATCGAGGATCATGGGAAAGATTTCCAAACAGCATTTGACGCATTGTGGGATTGGAAGGACCATCCGGATATCCTGACAGACGTCATCACCAAAGCGATTCATGAAGACGAATCGTACCGTAAATCCCGCAACGCCGACATTCGCGACAGCATCCGCCTGGCGCTTCTCTCCAACACAGCCTTCCTGGACTCCGTAAAAAGGGGAGCACAGACGATCGAAATCGGTTTTGTTGTTATCGATCCGCACAATGGACAAATCAAAGCCATGGTCGGAGGACGAAATTACCGGACGTTCAAATACGGATTAAATCACGTCACACAAATTCACCGGCAACCCGGGTCGGCGTTCAAACCGTTCGTGTATACCGTCGCACTTGATAATGGATATCCCGCGTGCTACGAAGTACTGAATCAGCCTGTGACCATTCCGATGCCCGACGGTTCTCGCTGGGCCCCGGAAAATTACGAGAAAGACATTGGCGGCAAATATACGTTGCGCGAGGGATTGAAACATTCGAAGAACCTCGTTACGGTGCGCGTCATTCTGGAGATCGCCCCGGCGAAACAGGTCGCCGAATATGCACACCGGATGGGGATTATATCACCTATCCGGCCGTACGAATCTATAGCTCTTGGTACCGAGGTGGTAACGCCGTTGGAAATCACATCGGCATTTGGCGTGTTTGATAATGAAGGTGTCCTTGTTTCCCCCATTGCCATTCTTCGCATCGAAGATAAAGATGGGAATGTGATTGAAGAAAATTCTCCTGAAAGAAAAGAAGTGCTCAGTAAAGAAACTGCCTACTTAATGACCGATTTACTCAAAGGCGTTGTGAACGGCGGAACAGCGACAAGCGGTGTTCGATCGTTCTTCACCGGTGTGTGTGCCGGCAAGACCGGAACAACCAACGACTATGCCGATGCATGGTTTGTGGGATTTACTCCGCAGCTCGTGGCCGGCGCCTGGGTTGGTTTTGATGACGCCCGCATCCGTTTTGAAAGTTCTCAAGGACAGGGGGGTCGCGCTGCAGCTCCTATCTTTGGCCGGTTTATGCAAAAGACATATGAAGATCCCGACATCGGCATGACACAGGAAGTGTTTGTGCAGCCGGATGGAATTATCACCGATACGATATGTGCGGAGACGAAGAAAAAAGCTCGCGAATTTTGTCCCATAAAGACTACTGAAATTTTTAATGCGAAATATCCGATCGGCCTTTGCGATAAACATACGAGCGTGGATTGGAACCAGGGGCAGGAATCAACGGATATTCGGAAAAAAAGTAAGACGACGTGGTAAAAGCTGACTCTTCGCTTTTTCACGATCCCTTGAGGATCTGTCGAACAGCAGATTGAATCAGTTTCTGCGGCACATCATCCACGACTTTCACTTCGCCTATGGTTCTGGGAAGAACGAATCGAAGGTTTGCAGCTGTACGTTTCTTGTCCCGTTCCATTGCACTTTTGATATCCTTCATCTTGAGAGATGAGAGTTTCACTTTCATCGGTACACGATGAATCAGAGCAGCAAGACGTGCACAGGATTTCGCATCCAGGAGATTCATGTCCCTGGCGATCGTACCCTCCGCAATCATACCTAAAAGAATCGCTTCACCATGCTTGAGAACCTTATATCGTCCGGCAGATTCAAGTCCATGGCCGATGGTGTGCCCGCAATTGAGAATGACACGAACACCGGTCTCCCGTTCATCCTGAGATACGATCTTTGCTTTCATCGCTGCGCAGGAAGTCTGGACGTGCATCACTGTTTCGGTCTCAAGCCGGAGAATCTCATCAAGATGCGATTCGAGAAACTCAAACAACCTGGCATCCCGGATGAGGCCGTACTTGATCACCTCACCAAGACCGCACACAACTTCACGCATCGGCAGGGTCTTCAAATACTCGGCATCTATCCAGACAAACGCCGGCTGATAAAAGGCACCAACCATATTTTTCCCCAGCGGAAGGTTCACAGCAGCTTTGCCACCGATGGAGCTGTCCACCTGTGCAAGCATAGTGGTGGGAACATGCACCAGAGTGATACCGCGCTGATATGTTGCAGCAACGAACCCCGCCAGATCACCGATCACTCCGCCGCCCAGGGCGACAATGGCAGCGCTCCGCGGAACCTTTTTTTTCAGCATTTCGGAAAAAATGGCAGCCGCACGTCGAAGATTCTTCTGTGATTCCCCTGCTGGAATGGTGATGACCATCGGCTCAAATTTGTGATGAAGAAGATTCCGAAGAATCGGTTGGAGATGGTATCGGGCAACATTCGCGTCTGTCACAATCACCACAGAATCCGAAATACCATGAGTGCGGCACATGGGGGCAAACGACGAGACCATCTCGCTCCCTGTATACAAAGGATAGGTATGGTCGCCCAATTCTACATCAATCTGACGATGGATCATCGATTCAATCCTTTCCGATCAAACTGCGTATATTGCTCATAATCTCATCGACCGTCGCTCCGACACGCATCTTATCTGCGAGAATGATAACATCCGCACGGTTATAGAATGGTTCACGGCGGTTCAAGAGATCAAGAATTCGCTTTTCCATGTCCGCGGGCGCCAATTTCTTCCCTTGATCGTCCTTCAACATCGGACGGTCACTACGGAATTGCACCCTCTGAAGGATTTCTTCCGGTGAAAGTCTAAGGTAAACAAGAATTCCATTCTGCGAAACCAATTGGAAATTTTCTTCATTGGAAAGTGTTCCACCTCCGAGGGAGATGACATGGTGATCGAATGCAGCAAGCTCCTTCAGAGCAGCTCGTTCCAGCGTACGGAAGACCTGTTCACCGTCTGTACTGAAAATCTCCGATACTTTTTTCTGTGTTTTTTGTTCGATAATCCGGTCGAGATCGGTATAGTGAAACCCGAGGGTATTGGCAAGGATGGGGCCGATCGTGCTTTTCCCGCTCCCCATAAAACCCGTCAAGAAGACGAGTGATCTCTTATGTTTCAGCAGAGTGTCCTTCATGGTTTCAACCTAAAAAAAAAGCGTCCCGGTTCAAGGAGACGCCTCGAAAGAAATTAGCGTTCTTTTAACGGAAGAACTTATCCCGATGATCAAGAATGTCGGCTTTTTCGCGTAAAGAGGTCTGCCAGTCAGTCAGAGCTCGTTGCCGCTTCTCCTGCAGTATTTGTGCACGAAGGGATTCCCGTTCGTTTGAGTACTTCACCGTATCGATGTTCGACTTTGAAAGCAGCTTGAGAATATAATATCCGCGATGACCTTCAAACGGTTTGGAGAGCTCGCCCGGTTTTAATCCGAGTGCTGTCCCGATAAACTTTTGATCGCGTCCGACACCTAAAGGAATATCTGTCGTTTTAAAATCACCGGTATTCATGGAAATTATATCGGGATTGGATTGTGACGCTGAGGCCAAATTACTGGAGGGGGTAAGTGTTTTATAGAATGCATAAACAGATTCACGGATCTTTTCCATTTTCTTCTCTTTTAACGCCATCGGGCGGACAATATTTTTCACCTCATCCAATGGCCGAACACCATCTTCCCGTATCGTGGATATTTTCACAACAATCACTCCGCCGCGTACATAGATCGGCTCGCTGATCGATCCCAGCGTATTCGTAAATGCAAAGTTTGTCACTGCATCGTTTTGCCCAAGGCCGGCAATCGTTCCGGTCTTGGTAAACTCCGGTGTTTCCCGAATTTCATATTTACTGTTTTCCGCGGCCTTCTCGAATCCTTCATCCTTTGCTAGATACGCAAAGTCCTGCGCCTGCTGGAATGCCGTTTCAATGGTCTGTGTGCTAGCTTTTACTTTCAAGGCAAGATCGATAATTTTCACTTCGCGTTTATCCTTGCCCTGCACTTTGATAATATGCCAGCCGAATTGCGTGCGCACCGGACCGACAATTTCCCCGGCACGGGCTTTGAACGCAGCATCGGCGAACGGTTTCACCCAGCGCTCTTTGGACGTCCAGCCGAGTTCGCCCCCCTGCATGGCAGAACCATAATCCTGGCTATTCTCGCGAGCAAGCTTGGCAAAATCAGCACCGGATCGTGCTTTCGCAAGAAGTTCACGCGCCCGTTGAATGACTTTGAGGCTGTCGGAGCCGGGGACTGCATTGAGCAGAATATGACTGGCTTTTACAAATTCTGTCGTCCCCTGTTTCTGGTCAAGAATTTTAATAAGGTGAATTCCGTCATTATCGCTGATGGGACCGACAATATCCCCCTTCTTCGCGGAGAAAACTGCATCCTCTTTTTTCTGACTCAGCTCACCATGTTTAAAATATGCATCGCTGGATGGAATCTCGGAATACGTTGCGGCAAGTTCCGCGAAATCTGCAACCCCCGATTTTACCTGATCCAGAAGGTGCTGTGCTTCTGCCTGAATGTCCGCGGTATCCTGGGCAGAAGCACTTTGATTGAAAAAGACATACTTCACTTTTCGTGCAGCTTTGGCCAGAAGATCAGCAGGGTGGGCATCGTACTGTTTGCGCAGATCATCTTCGGTTACCGTGACCGCTGAATCCGAAACTAATCGGGTAACATCGAATAACGCATATTCTGCATTCATTGTAACATTGCGATCCATGAAGCGCTGTTTGATCTCTCCTTCGCTCACATTGATCGTCGCAAGAAGAAGACTCTGTAACTTCTTACGTTTTTGTTCCTGGCGGATCAGATCCTCTACCTGAATCCAGGCACTTTTATTTTGCGGATCCAACATGGCACGCTGGTACGCATCACGACGGAACGTTCCAGTGGAATCTTTAAATTGTTGAACTAAAAATTCCGGCGGATTCGGCCCCATCACATTATCCCGGATTTCCTGGTCTGTAACGGTGATACCGAGTCGGTCAATTTCCTGCTCGATGAGCAGTTCATCCACCAACTGGTTCCACACCTGTGATCGTATCTGACGCTCGGTTTCTTCATCCACATCACTGTTTTGCTGTTTCTTTTGATTCTCAACAGCACGCCGCACCAGTTCACTGAACTGCTTATAGCTTACTTCTTTGCCGTTTACTTTCCCGAGGACTTCAGCGTTTCCTCCTCCTCCACGTCCCCTGCGACCTGTGAGGTCAAGACCCCAGTCGAAAATGATTAAGACGATGAATATAACTGCCGCACCGGCGATAATAAATTTTGGAGATTTCTCACGGATATCATTCAATACAGCCATGTCAGGATCAACTCCTCTTTCCTCATCAGAGACGTAAAATCGGTTTTTTTGTGTTGATGAATATAGCCGACAATCGCCTGATATGCAACGACTTTCTTGTTGACTTTCTTGGCATATCGGGTTATATTTTTTATCGAAAATTCAATCCCGAAGTATGTATTTTTGAGAAAGCGCGAGGTGATACCGGTCGCGCTTTGTGTTCTTTACACTATCACTGTTTTATGTTTGGAGACGATTTGTGAGAAATCAACTATCCAGAATCATTATCACTGTAAGTTTTGTCATCCTTGCGGTCTATTTTCTTTGGCCGACGATACAGGACTATTCATACCGCAAAAAAATGAGTCAACTGTCCGGACAGGACAGCCTCGCTTACGTTGAAGAGCATCACGATGCCATCTTGGATGCAAAATTGAAACGCATGAAGTTAGGATTAGACCTGCAGGGCGGTATGCGCGTTGTGCTGGAAGTAGATATCATCCAGCTGCTGGACGACCTGGCAAAAAATAAAGACGATAACTTTAATACCACCATTAAAGAAGTGCGAAACGAGACCGCCGCTAACGAAATCTCGGTTATTCCTATCTTCGCCAACAAATTCAAGGATCGCCAAATCCGGTTAAGCCGATATTACGGCAGCATTCGCGATGACGATGCGAAGATTACGGGGATGTTGGAGGATGAATCCGCAAAGGCCGTTGATCGTGCTATTGAAATTGTGAACAACCGTGTCAACCAGTACGGTGTCTCCGAGCCGACCATTCAGAAGCAGGGCGGGCGGCGCATCATTGTCGAGCTACCGGGTGTGAAAGATGAAAACGAAGTACGTGGTTTGCTCCGTGGAACGGCGAAGCTGGAATTTAAGATGCTGAAAGACCCGCAAATTGCTTACAAGGTTATGGAATCCATCGACAAATTCCTGACAGGCAAATTGGACACGGACACAACAGTAGGAGCGGGAACAGCATCACAAGAGAAAAAAGAACCGGCGAAACGAAAAGATGCTCTCACTGAACTCACCGGCGGTGCTGCCGTAGCTGAAACCGACACAACAAAAGAAGGGCAATTTGCGAGGGAACACCCGTTCTTCATGTATGTCAAACCTGACCAGCGCGGATCCGGCGAAGGATATGTGGGCGAAAAGGATAAAGATCGCGTGGTCCGGCTGTTGAGCCGACCGGAAGTACAGCGGCTCATCCCGCCTGATTTTGAATTCTTATGGTCGGCCAAGGTTCAAACGTTTCAGAATGGACAGAAGTATTATCTCCTCTATCCGGTTCGAAAAACAGCCGAACTGACCGGAGGCGTTGTTACGAATGCCCGTGCGAGCGTCGATCCGGAAGATAATCGTCCCATTGTCAACATGGAAATGAACAGCGAAGGGGCACGCGACTGGGCGCGAATTACCGGCGCCAATATCGGCAAACGGATCGCCATCATCCTTGACGAAGGTATATTCTCGGCACCAACCGTCCAAAATAAAATTGTCGGCGGACGCTCAAGAATCACAGGTATGGAATCACCCAACGAAGCTCGTCTGTTAGAAATCGTCCTGAAAGCCGGCGCCTTGCCGGCACCGGTTTCTATTATCGAACAGCGCTCCGTCGGACCTTCACTCGGTGAAGATTCCATCCGCGCCGGAATGAATTCGACCATCATAGCAATTATCTTTGTTGTTTTCTTTATGATTCTGTATTATCACAGCGCCGGCGCCATCGCTGATTTTGCTCTTTTATTTAACATCCTGTTTATCATGGGTGTTATGGCGGGTTTCCAGGCAACACTGACTCTTCCCGGTATTGCAGGCATTGTGCTCACGATCGGTATGGCGGTCGACGCAAACGTTCTTATTAACGAACGCATCCGTGAAGAACTTGCCGGCGGCAAGACGCTACGCGCCGCTATCGATGCAGGTTACTCCAAAGCATTTGCGGCAATCTTCGACTCGAACATTACCACGTTCCTGACGGGTGTGGTCTTGTATCAGTTTGGAAGCGGACCGGTGCAGGGATTTGCGCTGACACTGATGATCGGTATCGCTGCGAGTTTGTTCAGTGCAATCATCATTACACACGTGATTTTCAATATTATGACGGAAAAAGGTGTGAACCCGAACTTCGGGTAGACCGCCCGCTCGTTGAGGAAACGATCGACACAGAGATGGATTATGAAAAGGAGAATGAGGTTCGATGCGACTGTTTAAGAAAACAAATATTGATTTCCTCGGGAAGCGGAAATATTTCTATATGCTCTCGAGTGCTATGGTGTTCATTGGTTTGGTTTCGATGCTGTTCAAGGGGATCAGTTACGGTATCGATTTTCAGGGCGGCACTGAAATCGTTTTGGCATTTCAGCAGAAAATTGAGATTAGCGATATGCGTGTTGCTCTGGCGAAAGTCGGGCTGGGAAAAAGTGAAATCAAATCCTACGGAGCAGATAATAATATTCTGATCCGAACATCCGAACAGGCAGAAGGAACCGGAGTAGCAGACAAAATTAAAAGTGTCGTGCAGGCATCTTTCCCGGAGAAGAATTTTGACGTTCTCAAGGAAGATAAAATTGGTCCAAAAATTGGGAAAGAACTCCGGCGGGATGCACTCTATGCCGTCATCTGGGCATTCTTCGCGATTCTCTCTTATATCGCGATACGCTTTAAGTTCGCCTATGGATTTGGAGCTGTGCTTGCAACGGTGCATGACGTCTTAACAACATTTGGATTTCTCTCACTGCTCAATGGATTGATTCCAGGTCTCAACCTCGATATCTCGCAGGAAGTCATCGCTGCCTTTCTCACTCTAATCGGTGTTTCTGTCAACGATACGGTCATCATCTTTGATCGTATTCGTGAAAACGAAAAGATTTACCGCAGCATGAGTCTTAACGACGTGATGAATAAGAGTTTGAACGACACACTCAGCCGAACCATTATCACTTCGGGCACCATCTTTATTGTGCTGATTGTGCTTCTCGTCTTCGGCGGCGAGGTCAATCGGGGCTTTGCATTTACCATGGCATTTGGTATCATCACCGGTACGTATTCCTCAATCTATATTGCAAGTGCATTCGTGCTGGACTGGAACCGGTATCGTATTCGCAAGACAGCAACAGCCTAATCTTCCACAGCGGAGAAAGGTCGTCCTATGAAATTGAAGATAAAAGAACTCAAAGGCATAACCGTTATTGAACTCGATGGAAACGTCATGGGTGGGCCGGACGCATCGGCTCTCAATGACTACCTGCATACATTGATCACCGAGAACAAGAAGAACGTCGTTGTTGATCTCAAGGCGGTCAGCTTCATCAACAGTTCCGGCCTTGGTATGCTCATCGGCGGTTTGACCACGCTGCGTCATGCGGCCGGCGAGTTGAAACTTGCTCGTGCTTCTAAAAAGGTTGAGAACCTTTTGGAAATGACGAAATTGCTCAATGTGTTCGAGCTTCATAAGAATGTGAACAATGCAGTCGCATCGTTCAAGTAATTCTCTGTGCGCGGGTGTACAGTACATCCGCGCAGGCTTACACCATCAGTGTATCCCATAATCCTGAATTTTGATGGCATCCCGACCCCTTTTTATCACAGTTGCAGGCAACATTGGTGCAGGAAAATCATCGCTGGCCCGATTGCTCGGCGAACGGTTCAGTTGGAAACCGTACTTTGAATCCGTTGAGGATAATCCGTACCTCTCCGATTTCTACGCTGATATGACTCGCTGGTCCTTCCACCTTCAAATCTATTTCCTGGCAAACCGCTTCAAGTGTCATAAAGAAATCGTTGAATCCAGTGAATCGGTCATCCAGGACCGATCCATATACGAAGATGCCGAGATTTTCGCACGCAATCTTCACGACATCGGAAAGATGACGGATCGTGATTATACGAATTACGTTTCGCTGTTTCATGTGATGATGGAATACCTCAAGCCCCCGGATTTAATGGTGTACTTACGGGCTAACGTCGACACTCTGGCGAAACAGATCTCCAGACGCGGCCGTGATTATGAGCAGGGGATTCCACGATCATATCTGGAACAGCTTAATGCACTGTACGAGGATTGGATCTTCCGCTACAAACTCGGCCCGCTGCTTATCATCGAAAGCGACAACCTTGATTTTGTGAAAAACCAGACCGATCTCGATTATGTCCTCACCCGTGTGAAGGACAGCCTACCGCAGATGCAGTTGTTTGAGTGATCAAGAGTTGCAGTGTGGAGCATATGAGTCGATAAGCGGGACTGCATGAATATCGGGTTTGGTGAAGCAGTGAAACTTCATTTTTTTTCTTCTCTTTTCCATACTCCTCTCGTCTTGTTTCTCCAGCAACAATTCTCTACATTTTTATGAACAATGTACGGAGGTTTCCATCGTTACCGATATAATAAATTATACTCTTTTGACCGTCTATTTTGTATTGGTCTGGGTATATGGTAAAGCTTTTTTTTCCGACAGCTCATGGGCAAAACGAATTAAAACGATCCTTCTTGCCTGCACATGTGTGCTTCATTTAAGCTATCTTGCTTTTCGGACCATCGTATTTCAGCATCCACCTGTCACAACGATATTCGAAATCTTCACGGTTCTGGCCTTTTCGGTCACGGCCACGTACTTCATCATCGAACTGCGGTCACATCGGAAAGAAACTGGTTATTTTATACTCAATATTGCCTTTTTTTTCCAGCTCGCATCCTCCCTGTTCATTAAAGATACACCCGAAGTTCCACCGATTCTCCGAAGCGGTCTCTTCGGTGCACATGTCAGCTCGGCCCTTCTGGGATATGCCGCTATCACCATTGCAGGTGCATACGGTCTTATGTACCTCATGCTCTATCACGAAATGAAAGCGACACGCTTCGGTATCATTTACAAGAAACTGCCTACACTGGAGACTCTCGAACGGATGACATTCACCGCTATTAAACTCGCATTTATTTTACTAGGGACTGCAATTCTCTTTGGAATTGTCTGGCTCTATCATGTATACGCCGGTGCACATTACAATGATCCCAAACTTATCGGGACGGTACTGGTCTGGGCTATGTATGGATTCCTCCTCGCTGCCCGGAAACGGTTCGGTATGAAAGGGCGGCAGGCGATGATCCTCTCTATTACCGGTTTTCTGGTCTCAATATTTTCGATGACGATCATCAATATCTTTTTCAGTGGATTCCACAAGTTCTATTGAGATGAACCTCCTCTGTGTCGGCATATCGCATCACACCGCTCCCCTGGATGTACGGGAACGTCTCTGGTTCTCTGCAGATGAGATTCGCCGTACTCTTCCCCTCTTGAAACCGCTCGGAGCAAGCGAAAGTGTGCTGTTTTCTACGTGCAACCGGACAGAACTTTATGTGTTAACGGAAAATGGCGAACTCAAGCCGGAGGTCTTAAAGAATCTGCTGATCGCACAAAAGTCAGGAGCAGAAACCATTCAGGCATCCGACCTTTTTTCGCTCTCAGCCGGCGACGCAGCCAGGCATCTCTTCCGCGTCGCCGCAGGTATCGATTCGATGGTACTGGGAGATGTACAGATCCTCATGCAGGTCAAAGAGGGATTGAATCTTGCTACCGAACAAAGTACAGCAGGTTTTTTCATGAATCGTTTATTCCAGCTTGCATTTCGTGTCGGCAAGCGGGCGCGTTCAGAATCGACAATCGGAGAAGGGGCTGTTTCCGTCAGTTATGCAGCAGTGGAATTGGCAGAAAAAATCTTTGACGATCTCAAAAAGAAAACTGCATTTGTCATCGGTGCCGGTGAAACGGCTGAACTGACCGCCACTCACCTCCGCGGAAAGGAAGTCGGCAGACTGCTCATTACCAATCGGACACAGGAACGGGCTCAGCAGCTTGCAAACAAAGTTCAGGGCACGGTTATTCCGTTTGATCACTGGTGTGATGCGCTGGCAGAATCCGATATCGTTATATCATCGGTTGAAGTTCCTCAATTCATTCTGAGTCCGGATGATGTGAAAAGTCTGTCCAGAAAACAGAAGTATAGTCCCCTCTTTATGATCGATCTCGGTGTACCGCGCAATATCGATCCCAAGATCAAGGATCTGGAAAACATTTTTTTGTATGACCTCGACACATTGAATACTATGGTCGATGAAAATCTCCAGCACCGAAAAGCCGAGATCCCGAAAGTCGACGCGATCATCGACGAGGTGCTGGGCGAACTGACACAATGGTACTCATCGCTCGAAGTTAATCCTACGATTACTGCCCTGACTCAATTTATGGAATCTATCCGTCAGGAAGAACTCGCGAAGAATATTAACCGGTTCGATCCAAAAGACCGTGAACTCGTGGAACTGGTGACGAAACGTATGATTAATAAGATCATTCACGCACCCATCGTGAATCTGCGTAAGGGCGAAGAGACCTCGATCACCGAACGGCTAAATAAAATGAGCGCCATTCAAAAACTCTTTGGACTGTCAAAATCGTTAAAGGACGATCCTCATGGCGGGTAATCTACGCATAGGTACACGCGGCAGCGAGCTTGCTCTCTGGCAGACCCGCCACGTGAAATCCTTACTGGAGGGACGCTACCCCAATATCGTCATCGTAGTCCTGACGATGAAAACAACAGGAGACAAAATCCTTGATGCGCCCCTTGCAAAGATTGGCGACAAAGGGCTCTTCACGAAGGAACTTGAGGTTGCACTCCTGGATGACCGTATCGATCTCGCTGTCCACAGCTGTAAAGATGTCCCGACGGTTGTCCCTGAAGGGCTTACGATTTCGACGATCTTGGAACGGGAAGATGTGCGCGATGTATTCATTGCCCATCCACTGAAATCACACCGCTCGTTTACGGCTCTCCCTCACCATGCTGCAATTGCAACCGGAAGTTTGCGTCGGAAATGCCAGATCCTTCATGCCCGACCTGATATCCTCACGACAGAGATCCGCGGGAATCTCAACACTCGCTTGAAAAAACTTGAAGAATCGGAATGGGACGGCATGATCCTTGCCAAGGCCGGCGTTACGCGGCTTGGCATGACACGGTACATTACCGAGATTCTCCCTTTAGAGCTTATGCTCCCAGCTGTTGGACAGGGGGCTCTGGCGATAGAGATCCGATCCGGCGATGCCCGCACTGCAGAATTCTTACGTCCGCTCCATCACATGTCGACAGCGATCGCCGTCAATGCGGAACGGGCTCTCTTACGACATCTCGAAGGAGGATGTCAGATCCCCATAGGCGCATACGGATATCCTGTTGGCAATGAACTTCGGCTTGATGCTGTCATTGGGAGCCTCGATGGCAGGCATATTGTTCGAGGAACAAAAAGCGGTCCTTTATCCAATGTGGATCGGATCGGAATTGATCTTGCTAAGGAATTATTGACGCGAGGCGGAAAAGAGATCCTCGATGAGATCAGGAAGTAACGGACAATGGACGACTCAGAATATTCACCAATCCCCAATACTCCATCCCCAATCTCAAGGTCGCTTGCCGGCCGTTCTATTCTCGTCACTCGATCCAGGGAAGCAAGCAGAGAGTTTCGTACTTCTCTTGAATCTAAAGGTGCATCGGTCATATGCATGGCAACGATCGAAATTCAAGATCCCGATTCGTGGGAAGCATGCGACAATGCCTTATGGAAGCTTGCCGAGTATGACAGTGTGTGCTTTACCAGCAAAAACGCCGTTGAGAAGTTTATCCAACGTTCTCGTTTCCTCCGTCCGCAGGCGTTGAATACCTTAGGAACACGCAACCTTTATGCGGTTGGAGAAAAGACTCTTTCAGCGCTGGAAGCATCCGGGTTTTCTGTGCAGCCTGTTCCCCGGAAACATTCAGCAGAAGAATTAGCACATTCGTTTTACGGAGTCAGCATTAGCGGACGGCAATTTCTTTTTCCAAAAAGCAATATTGCCCGGGATGTATTGCCCAACGAATTGCGTGCCCTTGGTGCGACGGTCGATGAAGTCATTGTCTATAAGACCGTTATTCCAGAATCGGAGAATCTTGAGCAGATCCGGACCCTTTTAACGAAAGGAGAGATCAGTGTTGCTACATTTTTCAGTCCGTCGAGTGTACGCAACTTCGTGGAAATGCTGGAACCGGAAGTATTGGAACACGTAAAAATAGCGGTAATCGGATCAACCACTGCTGAGGCAGTCAAAGAAACAGGATTTGACGCAGCCATCATCGCAAATGTTTCCACATCTAAAGGATTAGTCGAGTCAATTGAAAAATATTTTGCCGCACAAAAATAGATTGTCGATTGAGAATTGGAGCCGCGAGGAGTTCACCTCTGAGCACATTCACGAATCAAAAAGGATGTACTATGACAAATGATTTATTCCTCCGTGCCTGTAGACGTGAACCCGTAGAGCAGACGCCTGTATGGATGATGCGTCAGGCAGGACGGTACCTGCCGGAATATCGTGCTGTCCGCGCAAAGGTTGATTTTCTGACATTGTGCAGGACGCCTGAACTTGCCGCAGAAGTCTCCATCCAGCCTGTCGACATCATCGGTGTGGATGCATGCATTATTTTTTCCGATATCCTTGTTGTGCCGGAAGCGATGGGTATGAAATTATATATTGAAGAAGGCAAAGGGGGACCGCGATTTGACAATCCCATCCGATCACGATCTGATATTAATAACCTTGCCGTCCCTGATCCGAATCGTGAACTCAAGTATGTGATGGATGCTCTGCGGCTCACACGTAAGAACCTGAATAATCGTGTCCCGCTCATTGGTTTTGCGGGTTCCCCCTGGACACTAGCCACCTATATGGTCGAAGGAAAAGGCTCAAAGAATTTCCGTGCCATGAAGGAAATGATTTATACCCATCCGAAGGATGCGCATGTTCTGCTCGAAAAGCTTGCCCGAACGGTTGCAGCATATCTCAGTGCAAAGATTGAAGCGGGAGCGCAGGCGGTACAAATCTTCGACACCTGGGGAGGTATCCTGCCGCCGGATGAATTCCGCGAGTTCAGTCTTCGCTACATCGAACAGGTTTTAAAGCTGATCAAACGAAACGGTGCCCCGACGATTGTGTTCTGCAAGGATTGCGGCCATTCGATCGAGGCTATCGCCGATACCGGATGCGACGTTGTTGGACTCGATTGGTCTATCGATATTGCACGAGCTCGTATGATGATCGGCAGTTATGCTGCTCTCCAGGGAAATCTCGACCCTACGATGCTCTATGCACCTCCAGATCGAATCCGGGAGGGTGTTAAGAAGGTTCTGGAAAAATTCGGAAAAGGCTCCGGGCATATATTCAATCTCGGCCACGGTATTTTGCCCGACATTCCGGTGGAAAATGCTAAAGCGTTTGTACAGGCAGTTAAAGAAGAGAGCATCCGATATCACACATAGACATGAAATGAGCAAAATCGCTATCGTTCTCTTTCAGCTCGGTGGACCGGATTCACTAGAAGCAGTGGAACCTTTCCTGTTCAATCTTTTTATGGATCCCGATATCATCGATTTCCCTCTGGCCTTTTTAGCACGGCGCCCGCTGGCAAAGTTTATCTCCCGCAAACGCGCTCCCGGGGTTCGGGAGAATTATCAGCAGATCGGCGGCAAGTCTCCGATTCTTGACCTTACCCGGCTGCAGGCAGCAGCGTTGGAAACCCGCCTACATCAGAATGCCATCAACGCAACAGTCTTCATCGCTATGCGCTATTGGCATCCGTTGACTGAAGATGTAGTCAAAGAAATCAAAGCGGGGGGATTCGAGCAGGCGGTTCTCCTTCCTCTCTACCCGCAATTTTCTCAAGCCACAACGTATTCCAGTATGAACGAGTGGAATCGCCAAACAGCAATACACGGCTTATCCATTCCCACACGAACGGTGTGTTGCTATCCGAATCATCCGTCTCTCCTGGAGGCGTTTACCGGGAATATCAATCAGGCATTAGAAAAATTTGCAGGTGTCTCACCGGAAGACATCGATCTCGTTTTCAGCGCGCATGGTATCCCGATCAGCTACATTCAAAAGGGCGACCCGTATCAGCTGCACATTGAAGAGACCGTTCGGCGTGTGATAGAGCATGGGAAATGGAATTCTCCTTTTTCCCTATGTTATCAAAGCAAAGTAGGCCCGATGGAATGGCTGAAACCCTCGCTCCTTGAAACAGTAGAGCGGCTTACCCTTGAAGGCCGCAAGCATCTGCTCATTGTTCCCATCGCCTTTGTGACCGACCATATTGAGACACTGCATGAAATCAACATCGAGGTTCGCAAACATGCCATGGCGCACCATATTGAGCAGTTCGAGGTAGTTCCGGGATTGAATGACCATCCGAAATTGATCGAGTGTCTCGCTAAGTTGGTGCGGGAACAGCTTACTTCTCATGTGCATACACACACATGCCAGCTCCTATGGAATGAAAAGAAACACCGGCAGCAGCCAAAAATTTGTCCATGGATGAAACCGGAAGTTCCCAACACCCCATTCTCAACAAATCCCGAGAATAAGATCTTAAGCGAGTGATCGAGTAACAATCGGAAGAGATATATTATTCATGTGGCAAAGCGTGTTTGATATGTAGACATTCCCTTACTTTATGCTTTTAACTTGGGACTTTTTCCTTTATACTTCATAAGTTATGGGACCGAAAAAGACTGATGTTATTGTGATTGGAGAAGGGATTACCGGCCTTGGCATTGCGTATTGGCTGAAGAAACGGGGCATTGATGTCGTCGTACTGGCAAAGGATCATCAAGTCGGTGGAACGATGAAGTCTGTCCATGACCAGGGATTTTTATACGAGACCGGTGCAAATACCGCGCTGGAAACGACACCGCTTTTTAAGGAACTTGTATCCGATCTAAAACTGGAAGCAGAATTTACTTATGCCAATCCGGCAGGCAAAAATCGGTACATTCTCCGCGATGGCGTTTTGCACTCCATGCCGCTTGGGCCCGGTGCATTGTTATCGACAAAACTCTTTTCTGCCGCTGCAAAGTTCCGTTTACTGAAAGAACCCTTCATCGGACATGGAGAGAAAGAAGAAAGTATTGCTGAATTTGTCGAGCGGAGGCTGGGACGTGAGTTTCTTGATTATGCCATTGATCCATTCGTCGCCGGAGTCTTTGCTGGAAAGCCTGAACAGCTGAGCGTCCGTTCTTCTTTTCCCAAACTCTATGCGCTAGAAGAAAAATATGGAGGTCTGGTCAAAGGAATGATAAAAGGGGCAGGTGAACGGAAACAGCGAGCAGAGAGAGCAAAAGATCGTGCTGAAACATTCTCTTTTCTCAACGGTATGCAGGTTCTTCCTCAGGCGATCGGTGATTCCCTTGGCACATCGATGACACTTGACGCGAAGGTAACCGGCATCCGCAATCTCACAACCATGCACAATGAACCGGCCAACGAACCGGATGCCCGACGCTATCTGGTGGAATATCTTCATCATAGCAGAGATGAAGAAATGGAAGCTGACTTCGTTGTCCTTGCCATTCCGGCATTCGATGCAGCGCCTATCATAAAATCGCTGTCGCGGGAAACCGCACATGTGCTTTCCTCTATTTATTACTCCCCCATCATATCCATTTTCCTGGGAGTGAAACGGGAAGACATCGGACATCGATTGGATGGTTTTGGATGTCTCATTCCATCGAAAGAACGTCGTCAAATTCTCGGGTGCCTGTGGAATTCCTGTCTTTTCGGCAAACGCGCTCCCGCCGGCATGGTTGCCCTGAATGCTTTCATCGGCGGTGCACGCCAGCCGGAATTAACCGAAATGAATGATGAACGTGTCATTCAGACAACACGGGATGAACTAAAATCTATCATGCAACTTTCAGGAAAACCTGTATATTTGAATTTAACACGCTGGCAGAAATCAATTCCGCAATATGAAATCGGATACCAGAAAAAAATGGACGCCTTTGCGCAATTTGAGGAATTCCAACCAGGTATTGTACTGGCAGGGAATTACCGCGGCGGTATTTCGGTAGGAGACTGTGTAAAAAATGCCAACGAGGCGGCAGAGTATCTTGCTGCTCAAATAGAAGCGATGCATTAGATTCCCATTGACATACCTGGTGAAAGGATGAACGATGAAAAATACTGCTGTTCTTTTTCTCTCTCTGCTTACGATGGCCGCTCTCCCCTCTGCTTATGCACAGCAGTCGACCTCTCAGGATGATGCATTGACCCCTGAAGCGTTTTCCATTATTCTGAAAGACGAATGGGCCTATCTGCGTGATGCGACGGATCAGATGATGAAGGATACTGAAAAACGGAGTGAATTCGAAACATCTCCTGAATTCCAGGCACGGGTAACCCGGACGCGGCAATTATTTTTAGAGAAAATCAATGGTCACATCAAGGAAACCAAGCTGTCGAGCAGAGTATTCAATGTCTGGTTTAAGGCAACACTTTCCTCCTACGATGCTGATGCAGGCATCTATTCGATTACCTGTTCTGAAACGGTTGAAGCACCATATGATATTCCTATTGTGCAGAGTTCGATCATTCCGAATTCATACGTTGAGATGTCGGACAGCATTCTGGGCGGTTACCGGACTTCCAGTATCCGTTTAAAATTTCATCCGGATTTTAAATGGAGCGTAGCAAGGAACGAAGCAATGGCTGCCAAGTCCAGCGAACAAAATATTTTTTTCAGAATCCGTTTTGGCATAAACATGTCGCAGGAGAAATTCACAACAAAAGCAAGGCTTCGAGTCGTTCCCATGGAGATTGCACTGATGGATCAGCAAAACAAGTACGTGTTCTGGAAAGAAGAATTGCGATAAGAATACCGGTGAGTCGGGTGACAGACAGAAACGGGCAGCCTTAGGCTGCCCGTTTGCTTTCTCATCAAGATGTTCCATTCTCTACAATTATGCTTTTTGCTGCTTCATTCGGCGCATCATAGCTAGTGCTAAGCCGCCAATAATCAAGAGCGCCGCGATCCATACAAGGCTGATAAAAGGCTTTACACTGACTTCCGCAATCAGGATATCGGGTTTCGGTGCCGCACCATGCGCCATACTCCCCAATCCTACAACTTTTACGTGCACTGTTGACTTTGCATCTTTTGTGGTTGCGACATTCATTCCGAGAAGCTGGAAACCGATAGGACTGTTCTTCAGATAAGCGGTATTCCTTGTCGGTGTACCCTTCGCGTTGAACACAGTTGTCGGCACAAGCGTCTGTATACCTTTTGCAGTTGCAATCTCTAGCACCACTCCAATAGACATCGTCCCATCGGATCCCATCATACCGCCTTTATCATGAGAAGCCAGATCGAACTGTTTAAACGTAATTTGAATCGGGCCGTACGACACCATCTCACCTTTAGGCAGCATTAAAACATTCTCGGCCTCGGTCGCAGTTCCTTCCTCGAGGGAAACCGGTTCAATGTAATAGTCCTTCATAAAGGAACTGAGATAATCCGGATTCCGCATCAAGCTGTTATTGTATGAACTTTCGAACATCACCGGCTGCAGGAGCAGCTGTTTGTTGTTACGGGTTACCTGAACGTTGAAATTGGTTTTTCCATCCTCTGTCTGTGATGTTCCCAGAAAAGTCAATGTATCACCAAAAACGAGTTTGGGCTGATTCAATGGTAGAGAAACAGATTGCTTCTGCCCGTAACGGCCGGAACCAATAATGCCAAGAAGGAGAAGAGCCAAGCCCATATGAGACAGCGCTCCGCCAATGAACCGCGGCTGTTCTTTCGCTGCCCGATACCCCTGATCGAGGCTGACAAAGAATGCAAAAAGCGAGGTGAGCACAAGCGAAGCCGCATGCACATCGTGGAGGCCCTCAACAACCAGGAGGGCGAGAGCCGCGATAGCAAGCACACCTGGTATCAGGAGCCTCTTCAGGAAGCTTTTTCGATCCTCGATGTTCCATTTCGTGCGAAGGCTCAATCCCAGCAGGAGGGTCATCAGTACAGCTAAGGGAAAATTCGTACGGTCATAGAATGACGGTTCCACGGTGGAAGTGGAAAACAACGGCTTACTCGTACCAAAGAGAATGATCACTGCACACACACCCATGACCACTGTTGCAATTGACAAGAGCGATTCTCGTGTCAGCCAGGGGCTCAGAGGTGTGGGGATGTTCAATTCCTTGCGCCGAAGGAAAACCATCCCGAAACCGCCGAGAACAACTGCACCCAGCCAGACCACAAGGAAGGTATAGGCCAACATCCCGGGATCCATAAATGAATGCACCGATGCATTTGCAAGAACGCCGCTCCGGGTGAGAAATGTGCTATAAATAACAAGCGAGTATGCAAGGATTGCCAGGATAAAATTCGTCCGCACCAGTTTGCCCGTCAGCATCTGAATCAGCATTGTATGAACAAGAATTACCGCAACAATCCATGGAATAAGTGAAGAATTTTCCACCGGATCCCATCCCCACCAGCCGCCCCAGCCGAGCACACCGTATGCCCAATATCCGCCCAGTATCAATCCGGCACCCAGTGAGAGTGCACTGAAGAGCACCCAGGGGAGTGCAACCTGCATCCATTCCGTGTATTTTTTCTGCCATAGTGCCGCGACAGCAAGAACAAACGGGATGGCGAGAGAAGCAAAGCCAAGAAACAGTACGGGGGGATGAATGATCATCCAGAAATTTTGGAGCAAAGGATTGAGTCCCTTCCCCTCTTGAGGGATATAACCCTTCGGAATATCGGATGCGACATTCCAGATATACTGGAACGGCGATCTGAAGGCAATAAGAAAAAGAAGAAACGCAAGCAGGAGAGAATATACCGACATAACCTCGGATTCCATTCCTTTTCGTTTAGCGAAGAAATGCAGAAAGAATCCGATGAGAGCAGCAAACAGCGCCCAGAGCAGAAAACTTCCTTCCTGTCCCGCCCAAAATGTCGTAACGAGTAAGGACGTCGGAAGATCGCGGGAGCTATAACTGGAGATATAGTTATATTCAAATCGGTGTTGAAGGATATAGAGCAGCAGCATAACAGAAGCTGCTACCACACCGACGACGGCAATGGAGAAGCTGCTGCGTGCTGCCAGGATCATCTTTGGCTTTGTACGGGAAACAACGTAGAGACCGGCTGATGCCAATGCCCCGAGAAACGCGATCCAAATAACGATGGAACCAATCATACTAACTTTCCTTTATGAAAATGAACATTAAGCTATCGCTGTACAACATGAGGGAATCCGGAAGGGTTCCACAATAAATAATCCCAGCGGCAATTCATGAAGTATTTGCTTTGTCATCATGAATTCGTTTCAGGGTCTACAGAATAGATACCGAAATGCCGAGCGACTTTGTCGAGGTCTCGTCTCGACTGAGTCGAGACGGACTGTACAGCATCTCCCGCTTTTGCCTGCCTGCCGCTCGCCGCGCGAAGCGGGCAGGCAGGGATTCCGCTTCTGTGCAGTATTTGTCGCAAAGCGGAATTCTGAGGAGCGGAATCGCACAGAGGAACAGGTTCGGAATGATAGACAGTATTTTGAGATGTCTTCTCTATAAAACACGTGTGCGGGAATATTCTTCCCGCACACGAATATTTCACATATATCTCCGAAGAAGATTGCTCTGCTTCCAGAATAAAACCAGTGTTTACGGTTTATTCAGTTCTCGAATAGACGCAAGTACCATACCATTGGCATATGCTGGATTGTGGATACCATGGCTTCCATCATGGATCAACATCATATAATTAAAGAGAGCTCCGCTGCGTGATGCAGGGACAATCTTCAAATTGGCAGAAGAAGTTGCTTTAATTACATCCAGCGTATCAATCCATCCCTTGGCAACAAGTTTGGCCTTCAAAATAGCCATATTTGCGTTGAAGGTTGTGATCTTGCTGTTATAGTCAAGCTTTGTAATTGAAGAGTGGCAATTTTTGCAGCCATTCAACAATTCCACAGCAGTTGTAGAACCTTCGGGTGTATACGTTATCTTCATTGTATGACCACCGATTTTTCCGCCGTATGCATTTGCTGGTGAGTAATCTGCCATATGGCATACTACGCAACCATCTGTACTAATAGGCGCATTTTGACTGTGTGCTGTTGTTTTGGCATATGCTACCGTATCATTAAACTGGAAGGCACCAACACCGGTCAGCATCTGACCTTGCACGCCATAGTGAGCGTACCAACGGTTGCTCGTAATCTTCAGTGTATCGGTTGTGGCTGTTTTTGTTGGATCCGGCAAAGGACTTAACGTACGTGGACGATGGCATCCGACGCACAAATTACCTTTTCCAACGTTAAATGTTGAAGCAGCGACACCTGTGATATTGGAGTTCAATGTCAATTGTGTTGAAGTCGTAGTGCGAAGCGAGAAATCACCCTTGGAATGCGGTGAGTGGCACGCAAAACATCCGGGAGGAGTTGCGTTCGGGATATCCGTGATCGTCATATCCTTCGTTTTGAACATGAATCCTTCCGTGGTATGGCATTCTGCACATCCGCTTCTGTTTTCTTCCCATGCAGTTCCGCTGCCATGCTTGGATTCTTCCCATTGATATGCTCGCCCGGCAATGTAGAACGTTGTATCCTGTTCAGGATTGTGGCATGTAGCACATTGGATACCATCTTTAAAACCCTCTAATGAACCGACTGAGGCATCTTTACCAGCGGGACCTGCAGGACCATCGGGTCCTTTACAGCCTGACACACCAACGATGATAAAAAGACCCGCCAAACAAATGGCAAGTGTCCAGAGAACGTTTTTCATCATAAATCACCTTATGAGTTACAGGTTAATATTTAGTTGATTATAGATAGTGATATTTTACAGCTACCAATTTGTAAGTACTTACTAAAAAAAAATACTCGTTTTCAAAAGAATTTTCAACGAAAATCAATGGCACCGGAAACCAGATCAATTTTTCCGTTGATATGTTTTGCTTTATTAGAAATCGTGCCTGAAGCATTCATCACATCTCCATGGCATGTATAACAATTGGATAAGGCAGAAGATGAATGGCCGGTTGGTGGAAAATCATGACATGTCCCACAACCTTTTTGTGTGGCACCTCCGTTCCATAGAGGTGCGTAGCTTGCACCCAGCATCACTGAATCCGTATAGATAAATTGATTCGGCGAATCAGATTTTCTCAAGCGCCAGGATCCATGACAGAATGTATTGGAACATTTCAACGTACCAAGATTGTACGATGGTACGGGTGTTACACCGCCGCTTTTTTGGTTCGCCAACGGATCTTGAAACACTATCGCAGCCCGTCCGGTACTATTGATATGATCTGTGTCGTACACACCTCCAGGTTGTCGATGACATCCACTGCATTCGACAATATGAGATGAATATGTTCCTGTGCCCAATAAATGGATTTGATGAGCTCCTACGCCACGTGCTGTATTGGATGTATTGCCCAATAAATCGGTCGGAGGTGCTGGAGGTAAGCCACTGCCATGGCACGTGGCGCAGTATTCTGGCCCGCCCGGCTTATTATGGCATTTAATGCAGGACTCACCGGATGTACCGCCTTTATAATCCGAACCATGACACTGCTGACAAGGACGCATATCATAATTATCAGATTGGATCGCTTTACCATGAAAACCGGCAGATGCAGCATCAGTCCAGCTTTGTTCATGAATCTGAGGTGTCGCACTAGTTGCAATCGGTAAATTGGTTTTTAAATCGCTGCATGAAATCAACAGCATTGCCGCAGAAAAAATCGCGAGAATAACTATGTGATGTTGTCTCTTCATATTCTATCCATTTCATTATCGGTGGCAATAGCCGCAGAATTTTTGACCCTTCACTCCGCCCGGACGTGCATTCATATCCGTATGGCACGTATAGCAGTTGGCTCCCGGATCGGTATGCCAGAGTCCATGATTGTCAGACATAAATCCGCGGTCATGGGTCTTCGGATCCGTACCTTTGATTCCATCGTCATCGGTATGGCACGTCATGCAGACCGCATCTGTCCCTTCAGCACTGTGGCACGCCGCGCATGTTTCAATATCCCGTTTTGCCTGTCGTGCGTGTTCGTCGCCGCCGCTTCCCACGCCCAGAGTGATAAACCCAGAAACACTATGGGATGACGGTTTGAATGCTCCTTGATTCACATTGCCGCCGGCTTGATGGCAGGAGGAACAGAATTGTTCATTGCTGTGGCATGTCTGGCATTCGAGCGTTTTTCCTTTTGCTGCGATTCCATGGGTGAATCGGAAATTCAGATCATGCATCTTTGTGAGCTGCATACCCTGTCCGCGGTCGATCGCCAGAAGACGGGGCGAATGCTGTGAAACAAGATCACGTCCGGGAACATCAACTTTGACCAATTCACTCCCGTTGTGACAGTCGATGCAGGTCTCCTGTGTATGGCAGGTACCGCATGTGGCATCGCTCATGCGGGCCGACTGCTTATGCTCACGCACAAAATCTGTCCGGTTGTGTTCTGCCGGACGTAACGCCGCTAGATTGGTATGGCACTTCTCGCACGCGCCCGTCGCTTTCACATCGTTATGGCAGGTTGCGCAGGCGGACATAGCAGGCACAAGGTCTCCCGTTGAACCATCCGCTTTATCAAGAACTGTATGACACGTCTCGCATGCAACCTTTTGGTCTTCCACATGCTTTTGATGTGAGAACAGCAGTTCCCGAACCGGGCTGGATGTTGCTGTATAGGAAGTGGAATCTGTGCTGGTATGGCAGTAGGTGCAATTGCTCGTGAGCTGTTCTTCATGGCAGGTCTTGCAGGCTTCCATCTTCGCAAGAAGATTGTCCGAAGCCTTGCTGCTCACGGCTGCGCTGCCATGGCAGTCAACGCACGCAACACCGGCTTCTTTCACATGGAATTGATGTGAAAATTTTATCTTGGGGGGCTGTTTGTCGGCGCCGGTCGTTTCGCGCGAAATCAGGACTACCGTACAAACAAGAACCAGCATCAGCACCAGACTGACGATCAGGTACCCTTGCTTCTGAAAGAGTGATGTATATGTATGTGTTGTTGGCATGGTGATCTCAGAAGATATTCAATCGTTCACTCAAGTAATAACTTCCCCGGAGAAAGAGGCGCATATCGTTGCTGTACACTTTGTTTTGGATCCATTGCACTTGCGCATCCAGCGACAGCGCCTGAATCGGCCGGTAGACCGCTCCAACCGCGGCACTTAAAGCATCCGCTGTCGGTGCATCGCTGTTCAGATTGTAATGAGCATACCCGATCATCACGGTCGGGGTCAAAGTATTGTGAAACATCGGGTAACCGGCATTCACGGAGAATGCTGTTAATTCACCGCCGAACCCTGTGTTCCAGCTGAAGCTGGCGGAAGCATATTTCATGCTGCCTCCAACGGTCACTCGGTTCGAAATATCGTCACCATAGGAGACAGATCCGTATTTACCAAAGACCTGATAATCCTTACCAATGGCATACTCGACACCCAGTTCGATCTCACTGATGGTGTTATAGGCAAACACCCAAAAGATGGAATTGTAGGACAAGCGGGGTTCGCGGTGGATATACTCGCCTGTTAGAGAGAGCGGTTCCATCACTTTCACGCGCGTGAAGAGCTGGATCCTGGACAGTTTTTCCAAATTCACATCGACATCCCCCCGCGCATAGGCAGAGACCCGGCTGTAATCAACGCTCACGTCGCCGCTGACGATCTGCTCAGCCGCTGCAGTGGGATTGATCTCGGTCAGAATCGGATTAAAAAGCGAATCTTTACGGATGGCCCAATACGATTCGGGTTTGATATTCTTTGCCATGTAGCTTAGCGAGATGCGTGCAAAATCCACCGGAGTTCCAATAATTTGTCCGCCGAACATGTTATTGTTCTTCGCATCATCAATCAATTCAAACTGTTGACCTGCTGCCGGAAGTGCGCCGTAGTAACCGATCACTTTCACTTTTGAATCAAGTAATCTCACAGAAGCCAGGCCACCGTCAATCGTCCCATTGCCGACACCGGCAAAGATCGCTTGACGGCCAACGCTTACATCAACCATGTTGAAGAGATTGCCGTACTTCAAATAGATATTATAAAATCGGAATGCCCCTCGATCCGTGAGCGGTCCAGCGAAATCTCGAAATCCCTGGAGATAGGTGTGGAAGGAAAGATGTTCTCCCGCCACTGTGAGTTGCGCGGTTTGATAACCGAATACATGGTTGGAAGATTGTCCCACCGTGTCCTGCCGTTGCCAAGCATTCGCCGAAGATACCAAACGCATTTGGACCAGCTGAGCCCATGCCTCTGTTCCGGTTATCCAGAGAACAGAACAGAGGAGAAGCGGAGTTATCCTAAAAAGTTGTCGAGCATATTTCATTCTGAATCGCCTATGATTGAATTGATGAAGCGATTACGGTAACTATGGTTTTATATCTCAAAGAAAACGCTGCACCGGGCGTCATCGGCCAAGAGACGCCCGGCTGAGAAAAACTACTAACCTATCCTTTAGGCGTGGGATGCTTAATTTTTGCCCACATTTCTTCAAATTTGAACGCTTTATACGTTGGACTCTTTTTATTGTGGCAGGTTACGCACATCTTTTCTGCAGCACCTTTTGCGAAGAGATCATTTAATCCAGCTGCAATCGCTTTTTTCTGATCTTTCATAATCGCCATATTTTTGTACGCAGAGCCTGCACCATGGCACGATTCACATTGAACACCATCCGGTGTAAACTTGACATCGGCGGTGAGAGCATGGCACTCAAGGCATTCCGGTGATTCTGCCGCGCCCTTTTTCAATTTTTCTGCCGCAGCCGATTTTAAGGTTTCAAACGCTTTCGCATGTGCACTTTTTTGCCAAATATCATACTGCTTGCCCTGCTTCTCCGTTTGGTGGCAGGCCTTGCATAGTTTCACACCCACATACTTATTCTGGGCAATGACAGAAAATGAGATTAGAACGAATAGCGCAAGAAGGAGTGAAATAGTCTTCTGCATGGGGAACTCTCCTCTCAGAATGGTTGTTCTATATATGACTGTTTTCATGATCGCGTCGTCGTTGATTGCGTTCAAGTCGACGTACGTACAAATACACCGATACTGCTAGTATAGTAAGGATAAATGTTGAAATCACCAACCCAATTCTTCTAAAAAAATATTCATGAATTGCAGTGTTGGATTCTTCAGCAATAAAAGCCGTTGTTTTTAAGCCATTTCCGATAACCTCTATGAATTTTTCTTCATTGAACGCATGAACCATCGTTCGCGATTGCAGACGTGCCTGACGCACATCTTTGAGCTTGAATTTTGCTTCACTGATCTCCATGCCCTTCTGCTCCGCATCGTTTACCATGGAAATCACCCGCTGCTCTTCTGAATCCAGACTATCGATCCATCCCCGCATCGACTTCGCCACAAGATAGCCTTTCGCATTTTGACGTTCACCATGACACCGGCTGCACACAGCTTCCGGAGTTATACCTAACAGTTTATCAGTTGCGGCAATGATTTCATGGTTCCCGTGACACGTTTCACATTCGGGAAGATGACGTTCATCAAATGCCTTCTTATGGGGGCTTGATGAGAAAAGTTCGGCGTTGAGAGCATGACATGTTCCACAGACTTTCGATATCGATTCCACTCCCGGAGGCGCAGCCCCATGATTTCCATGGCAGCCATTGCATGCCGGAGCGCCGAGATCATGGTTCTGTAAAAGCGCAATGCCGTGGACACTCCTTGAATATTTCTCATATTGATCTGCCGGAATTTTGTATGCCTTCATGTAGTCGGCATTGCTGTGGCACGTTGAACAAGTACCGGGTATATTGGAAACATACACCTTCGATTTAATATCCTTCGCAGAGCGTATCTCATGACTCCCATGACAGCTTGCACATTCTGCAGTCTTCGCGTCCCCTTTTGCATTACGCATACCATGTACACTCGTCCGGTATTTTTCCAATTGATCCACAGACAGAGAAGGATTGTACGATCGCATGAAGGCAGCATTCGCGTGGCATCGTGTACACGTTTTCACAACATTCAGCGGATACACCGGTGAAGATGGATTCTTGACCGAAACGATCCCATGGGCGTTGTGACAAGTGGTGCACTGTGCAATATGCTCTTTGCCGCCCAGTGTGAGTTTTGCATGCACACTTGTTTGCAGATTCTCCCATTGGTTCGTTGGCATGGATGAACCAAAAGACTTCATTTTTTCGGAAGAGGCATGGCACACCGCGCATGCTTTCGAGATATCGTCCCCTTTCGGAACACCAATAAACCCGGCCTTTTTATCCATGGCTTGTTCCATGTCATCGGTTCCGGAATTTCCCCCATGACATCCTGCACATGAAATTCCTTTCGTGTAATGAACATCATGCGTGAAGAGTTCTGACGGTTTGTCTCCTGAATTCTGATGGCATTCAAGGCATTTATCTTGAGCGGCTGCATTGTCACAAGGAACAATCATCACGAGTAGAGTAAGGATAAAAACCAACGAGGCAATTTTCATGCGAGCCATCCAATGATCGTGAAAATGATGATATATAGGACTGCAAAGATCCCCAGATAATTCACAAAACGATTCTGTTCTCCCCGCGCACTTTTATGATCCCAGAACGGCACAACTGTCCATAAAAGTCCTGCAATTCCAAAGAGAAGGATACCCAATACCTCGCCATCTAAAAACCATAATTTTCCTGGGATATATTTTAACGTTTGGAACATATAGAGAAAGTACCATTCTGGTTTAATCCCCGCAGGAGCCGGAGCAAACGGATCGGCTTTTTTGCCTAATTCCCAGGGGAAAAATACTGCGAGAATCGCAAGGAGATTCAGAACGAGAAGCCACAGTGTCAGATCGCGTAAAATAAAATTGGGAAAGAACGGCATTGTTTTGCGCTCGGATTTGCTGCTGATATGCAGCGGTTCACTCATCCCCTGCCGCTGCACAAGAAGAAGATGAATGGCCAAAAAGACCGTAAAAATTCCCGGAAGAACCGCGACATGAAAGCCAAAGAAACGGGAGAGCGTTGCACCGGTAACTTCTTCTCCGCTTCGGAGGAAGATCAGCAATGGCTTCCCTATGACTGGAACAACGCCGGCGATATCCGTACCGACTTTTGTAGCAAAGAACGCGAGCTCATTCCATGGAAGAAGATATCCGCTAAACCCGAATCCCAGCAGTAAAAAGAACATCAGCATTCCGGTGACCCAGGTGATTTCACGCGGTTTTCTGTACGCTTTCTCAAAATAGACGCTGAACATATGAATCATCGCCGAGAGAATGAAGAGATTCGCCGTCCAGCTGTGGATGGAGCGGATGAGCCAGCCAAACTGTACCTTCGACATAATAAAATTGATGCTCTCGAAGGCAAGTTCTTCCCCGCTTTTATAATAGAGGAGCAGGAGAATGCCGGTCACAACCTGAATAATAAAAAGGAAGAGTGAGACTCCTCCAAAATAGTACCATATCGAGTGAGGATGCACGGGGACATATTTTTTTCCCATGTATTCCACTAATCCCTGGATTTCAACGCGTTCGTCGACCCAATCGTAGATTTTTTTTAGGAGTGTTTTCATGCTTTTTTCGAGATGAGAATATCGTCGCCCTGGATCGTCACCCGGAATTCATCAAGAGGACGCGGCGGCGGCCCAGAGATATTACGGCCGTTCAGATCGTACTTCCCGTTGTGACACGCACACCAGATCGTGCCAAAATCTTTCCGGTATTGTACTGTGCAGTCAAGGTGTGTACACGTTGCGGAAAATGCACGAAGTTCGTCGTTAGCTGTTCGGATGAGGATCACGGGTTTTGTTCCGAACTTGATGATCTTCCCGCTGTCCTTTGCAATCTCGTTGAGTTTTCCGGCCTTCACGGAGGAGACAACGACTTCAGCCTCTTTCGGCGGGATAAGATAAGCAAGAATGGGATACACAACAGCACCGATAAACGCAAGAACACCCCCCGAGAGAATGATCTTGAGAAAATCTCTCTTTTTTTCATTCACTGGTTGACCATCTTTCATATGTGAATTCAAACTCTATTCCTCCTTACAAATGATGTACTGTTGAACTCTCTCTAGGAATCATACCTCATTTTGACAAGCAGAGTATCTCATCATTCTTTTACTGCGCCCCCAAGGGGTAAAAACTCTCATCTCGACTGCGAGAATGATAAACGGCGTCACCAGCATCGCTCGCTAACATGCATCAAGTATGGTTGAGATGAATTTCTTCATTCAATTTCCGTACGCCTTTTAAGTGCAGGTAGAGCCTTGCAGTCATTCAGACAATGACGGTTGATGATATCATTGCGGATTGTGACAGTCACTGCAATTCATTTCCTTCCAGGAATTCCCAATATCGACAGGATGTTTATATTCAACTCCTCCGAGAGACAATCGCAATCCCTCTTTATCAAACTGCTGGGCAAGGATTGTATGACAGACATTGCAGTCCCGCGAAAGCACTTTTCCATCGTCAGAAACATGTTTTCCATCGTGACACCGGAAACATCCGGGATAATACATATGACCGATATTATCTGGAAATTTTTTCCAACTGACACCCATCTCCGGAAAATAATTGCGACTAAAAATCTTTTGGACTTCCGTAACAGCCCGCCCAATAGTATCGTGTTTCGTTTTGGCAAGGCCCTGATAATTTGTCTGATAGTATTCTTGCAGAGCAGCCGAAATACTGTCCAGCGCGATTTGGCTTGTCGAATACGGAGTATCCAGTGCTTTGAGAGAGATGCTCTTGATATCGGGAAGGTTCGGGTCGATCCACCCCAGAGACATCACATGGTTTATCGAGCGTGCGGGAGGATGATAGATATGCGTAGGACGATTATGACAATCGATACAGTCCATCCGCCGCGTCTTCATGCCCTGCACCTGTTCATCTGTCAGCATGTTTTCTGTGCTTCGATAGACAACTACTTTTCCTTCGGGATTTTTTGACCGTATCCATGGAATCACTTGACGCTGGGTGTCCATTGCAATATAGGTCAATTCATTCGCGATATTCATGTGCCAGTGGATCCCGGATGTCGGTCCAGCTTCACTATTTCCTCCTCCGATTTTAATTAGAAGATCAAGCATCCATCGGGTGTTGTGTTCGTCTAAGAGGAAGTATGTGTTCTTCAGCAGTTTTTCACTGTAAAAATGTTTCGGCCAATGACATTGTTCGCATGTCTCCTGGGCCGGGCGAAGATTTTGAATAGGTGTTGGAATGGGTTTTGGAAACTTATGAAAAATCGTTGCATAGACTTGATAGGTACCTGAGAGTTTTGACCGGACAAACCATCCGGCTCCGGACCCAATGTGGCATTTCGCGCATCCCACGCGAGCATGCGGGGAAAACCCATAGGCGGTATATTCCGGAGCCATCACAGTATGACACATTGTACCGCAAAACTCATCCGAATCGGTATACTCGTATGCTTTGAAGCTGCCAAACGCTGAAAAGATCAGCAACATCAGCCCGCCCAGAGAAATCCAGAAAAAGGCATTTCGCTGGTGTGGATCATTGAGGTCAAACCGGGGGAGTTGCAGTTCATGCGGCAGACCTTGTTTCTCCCGTTTGTGCTCACGCCACGTTCCGTAGAATACCAGGACTAGACCGAGGAGAATGAACATCGGAAGGATGACAAATGTCAGAATACCAATGTACGGTTTTTGTTCCCCGGCAAAGAGATCAAGGACCGTCAGGAATACCACAAGCCCGAAGCTCACAGAGGCAATGGCCGCTCCGATCAATGTACGAAGATTATAAAAAGCCGGCGGAAAGAAACGCTTCATAGTCTGATCCTCTCGTTCCGTTTCGCGTGTTTACCGATATGCAAACACCATCGCGTAAATAATCCAGATAACCATACTAACACCGATCGTCAGCGCCGTCCAGCCAAATATACGAATAACTCGAATAACAATTTCAGGATACGGCTCTACAAGATGCTGTTCAAGTTCACCGTTCTTCACCAGAGTCTCATATTCCAAGGGTTTGTCTTCCTTAAACTCTTCGAGCGTCATACGGCCTGTAAAGATGACAAGATCCATGGGAAATTTCTCGGGACGTAAATGTGTATTGAAAAAATGCACGGTGAAGATAAACCCCGTTGCAAGCAAAGCCTCGTCGCTGTGGATAATGGTCGCCACGTTGATGAGCCAGCCTGGCAGAAAGAGTGTGAAGAATTCCGGAAACCACAGCATCAACCCAGTCGAACCGATGACGATCATTCCCCAAAACACTGCAAAGTAGTCGAATTTTTCCCAATATGTCCATCGGCCGTAGGCCGGACGCGGACCTATACTGAGGAACCATTTGAAATTACCAATAAGATCCCGCCAATCTTTTTTATTGAATACCATGGAATCAGGGCCGAGCAGCATTGCTGACCAGCTCCTGAATTCACGCTTCCTGCGCCGGAACAAATCAACAATGTGTGTAATGAAGAGTACGATCATCGTTGTAGCAGCAAAGCGGTGAATATAGCCAGCAGATTCAAAACCGCCAAACAAATGAGAAAGAATGCCTGCCCACGATGTATAGGAGAACTTCAGCGTCATACCTGTCGACGCCAGGCTGAGAAAACAGAGGATCATGACAACATGGAGCAATCGATTCAGCCGCGTAAACCGCTGATATTGCTTTTCGTTTCCAGGTTCATTCATGTGGTCCATTACTTCTTCTCTCCCGACGTCTTTTCTTCTGTGGTTTCTTCTGTCGGTTTTATTCGGCCCTCGGATAGTTTCTTTTTCTTTTCCCGGTTCATCTTCAACGCGCGCGGCAGCCAGAGCAGCGTGTGAATACCGCTGAGCGTAAATGTCGAAACCAACAAACCTGTCATTCCCCAAAACACCCAAAACAGGATCGGATACTTCTGGGGATCATGATGCGTTGCGTGCGTCAAGTACCCGGCGAATCTCCGTGTGGCACCGGGATGACATTTCTGACACGTTACCACAACATTATCATGGCTGAGATGTGATTTTGGATCTGCAATAGGAAGGATGTCGTGGGCGCCATGACAATCATAACATTTTGCTGTCTTCGTATATCCCAACTGGGAAACCTTGCCATGATACGTATCAAAATAAGTCTTCGCAATTTCCTCATGACACCGTCCGCACTTTGTCATGATGTCCAGTTTAAAGCCGTTTTCATCGGCACGCCGGATAGTATGTGCTGAATGACAATCGTTGCACACCGGAAGCGGTTTCCCGCTTCTGCTGACAAGTATGGAATGAATGCTCTTTTCGAATTTCTGCTCGATCCCATTATGACATTTACCGCACGTGGCCGGAAGATTTTTAGGATTCACACTGGATGCTTCGTTATTGCGCGGCAGAACACTGTGGGCAGTATGACAGTTCGTGCACATTGCCGTGACGGTTAAGCCGCTTTTCATGAGTCCTTTGCCATGTATGCTTTCTGTATAATGCTCAACAATTTCATGCTGGTCGCCGGTATAACGTACAGCTGCTTTCTTCCCTTCGCGGTGACACCGTGCGCAGAGTGCCGGAACATTGGTGGCAAACGTAGGAGATGTTTGCTCTGCTTTTCCCAGGATCCTATGGGTACCGTGGCATTCTTTGCAATTGGGTGCATTTGCTTCGCCTTTTGCCAGCAGCATGCCATGGGTGCTTTTCTGATAGAACTGACCCACTTCGGCATGGCACGATGCACAGTCAACTTTTTTCTGAATCGTCTCACACGCTCGAACACGCGAGGCATTCACGTCCGAGTGACATTGGCTGCACGCAGTCTTGGCATGCCGCGAATGGTTCAGATCGTCGACCTGCACGTAGAGCGAACGTCCATCCTTCTTTGCCTTGAGTTCCTTGTTCTCATGGCAACGCAGGCAGTCGCGGTCGGCCATTCCTTGATCGTAAAATACTTTCCTGACTTTATGCGGTTGATGACAGTCGACGCACGCCGGCAGAACATGCGCTTCTTTTTCCCACAATTCGCCCTTGATGACTTTTCGGTGAACAGCTTCGATTTGGGCATGACAGTGCGAACACGTCTTGGCGATATTGTTCCGCGCGATTGAGGAATTGGGATCGTTGTGCGGAAGGATCGAATGCGCCGTGTGACAAGAAGCGCAATTGGGAGCCACAATGAGTCCTTTCCTAAGCAATCCCTCTCCATGAATGCTTTCGGAAAAGTTTTCGATGATATGATCCTGATGAATCGTGCGCCGTTTTTGAACCGTTGTTCCTTCCTGGTGACATTTGCCGCATGTGAAGGGTACTCTCAACGGAGCAACAGATGACCGTGAATCTTTTGCAGAATAAATTTCATGAGTCCCATGGCATTCTTTGCAATGCGGCGCGAGTGCATCGCCGCGGGCAATCGCTTGTCCATGCAGCGACTTCGCGTGGAGCTCCTGTTCTGCCGTATGACACGTCCCGCAATCGACCGGTGCCAGTTCCTCATCGTGGGGAAATTCTTTCCCTGCAACATCAGCATGACAAGCAATACAGGCGAGAACTGCGTGCGCCGACCCGCCGAATTTTGCTTCATCCACGAAGACTGAGATCGTCTTACCTTTCTTTGTCCCTGTGAGCGAGCGATCACTATGGCAGCCGAGGCAGTCTGTGTTTTCCTGCGCTGTACCGCGCATACTGGACACGAGAAAGAAGAGAACCATCAACATTCCTCTGTGAATGATCTTCTTCTTGCGATCGTATGTTTGCGGCAACTTCATTCTCTGAACGCCAGGCTAATTCTTCGAGACCGGATCTTCATCAATCTCTATGAATTTCATTTCTTTCCGTTTTATCTCTTCCAGTTCGAGCGGATGTTCCTCTTCCATTTCTTCTTCCGTTAATGTCCCTTTCCAGAAGGCCAGATTCAATGGATAGATATCCGGATTGAAGATGATGAAATAGAAATGCCACACGATGATTGCGAGCGTTGCCAGCCACGCTTCATAATAATGTACGGTATGGGCAACATCCCACCACAATTTCGTCAGCAGACCGAGGAATGTATTATCAAACCACAGAATAACTCCCGTCATTCCCATGACGATCGTACCCCATACTAATGCCCAATACTCGCTCTTTTCGATATAGCTGAACCGTCCAAACTTTGGTTTTTCCTGAGAGAACCCAAGATTATACTTCATAACACCAACTGCATCAGAGATATCTTTCCAGACGGGGAGCAAATCTCGTAAAAGCTGTTTACCTCGTTCTGTAAACAGGACATAATATACGTGGAACAGACTTGCCCCCACCATGATGACTGCTGCGACACGGTGAAGGATACCCCTGATTTCGAACATGACAGGACTGAATTCTCGGAATCCAGCGACCCACCATGCATCCGGAAACCGAAGCGCAAACCCAGTTAAAACGAGTGTGATAAAACTGATCACGAGTGTACCATGCTGAATGCGTTCTGAAAGGCTCATTCGTAAATACAAGCGATGTCCCGGATGATAATGCTCCAGTAACCCGCGGCGATACATCAATTGTCGTTTGGATTTTTTAATGAAATCGAAAATATTGTGGATGACCATTCCGCCGATAACGACAACAATCAGGATGATATAGACTGTCGACACCATGTAGAGGATATCATCTTTTCCATGGTTCTCTGTGGCGATGATATGAACTGAACCCTTCGTAAAATTCTCATTTGCTCCTGGATGGCACTTGCCGCAAGTCTTCACTAAATTTTGTTTGCTGATACGTGAAGTTGAATCGGATGAAGGCTTGATATCATGAACCCCATGACAGCTGGCACAGTTTGCTACTTCTACCGACCCATGCTTTCCGGCTAACCCATGGTAACTGTCCGCGAAACTTCGGTACCGATCACTCGTGAACCCGAATTTTTGGCTCAGTTTTACTGAAGAATGACATGGTGAGCAGACTTGCGATGAAACATTTCCCATAGCTACCGGTGACTTCGGATCGGTATGTTTGAGAATGTTATGCTCTCCATGGCAGTCTGTACACGACGGTGCGGATGTCACGCCATTGTGCAAAGCTGTTCCGTGGATGCTTTGCTGAAATGCGATTGCAACATTTTTATGACATCGTCCGCATGTCTGTGGAATGTTCTGTTTGTTGACACGGGAGTCAGGATTCGATCCTTTATTCATTTCATGACTTCCATGGCAATCGACACAATTCGCTGCCTTCCCATTGCCGCGCTTCAATGCAGCACCATGAACACTTGCATCGTAGGAAGCGATAAATCCTGCGGTTGGTGATGTCCGCGCCTTTACATTGGGATCATCCAAATGACACGACAAACACATTTTTTCCTGCGTCTGTTTGAACTGTGCCGTGTCAAGACCTTCAGCGATCTTTGAAATCGGATTTCGATGACAGGTGATACAATCCGGTGCACCTTTTACATTTTCCATCAGCGCTTTCGCGTGCTCGGATTTCACAAATGTGTTTCTCACTGCTGGATGGCAGCTTCCGCAAGTTTCGATGAGATTGGTACCAATATGTTTCGACTCTTTCGCTTTCACGGCAACAATATCGTGTGTTCCATGACATTGTTTGCACGCGGCAACGAGCGAGGCACCCTCTCCTTTGGCCCTCAGGACGGGTCCATGAAACGCATGCCGATTAATTGCATCCTTATGACAATTGAGGCAGTTAACGGGATCAATTTTTTCTTTATGCGGAATATTCTGTGCATCGAATCCAGTGTGGCAGGCTATACAAACAAGCTTTCCATGAAGCGAACGTTTCAGGACTGCGTGATCGACATACAGCGAGACGGTTTTCCCCTTTCGATCCATCGAGACGGACGTGTCCGCGTGACATGCGAGACAATCATCCACAGTTTGCGTGCGTGCAGTGACTGCCGGAATACTTGCAAGCAATGAAACAGAAAGAACGGTTTGCAGGAAGCGAATTTTAATACCGAACATCATTTTCATATGACACAACACGGGAACGTTTTCTTGGATAAAAAATTTTAAATTCACGCACGCTCAAGGTGACAAATGAATCATTGAATATCAAGCCGTGCCATGATTACTGCAATGATCCGGCTTTAAATATGCCCGAAAGCATAAAACACCATATAAATCGCAATGATTGTACCAGGAAAAAGGGTGGGGTGTTGTGAAAATCAGCGAATAATAGAGCTTGGTGTAACTATTTTCGCCATCATGTCTTGAGAATTGGAATTTCTTGCTAAAAACAAGAATTTTGATTCCTTCAGAGGAAATTCGTAAAAAGTCCTGTTACACTTACATCATCTGTTCTTTACAACAATTCGAAGGATCTACCCATGCTCTTCAGATTAAAATCCTCTCCTGTACTTTCCGCCGACATCATAGAGCACTTTCGTGATTTGTCCCAGCGAAGCATATTGAACTGCCTCTAAGAGTTCCTCAAATATATTTCCAGCACGTAACGCCGTCTCTTTTAACCGTTCCAAGGCTGCATCTCTCTTATCCGCATTCCTCGACTGAAAATCCTTTAATTGTCTCAGCCTTTCATTTTTTTCAGCATGGGTTGTTCTGGTAATTTTCATGTTTTGATACGGATCTTCTGGATTTTCTTTGAGGTATGTGTTCACCCCGATAAGAGGATATTCACCGCTTTGTTTCAACTCTTCGTAATACAATGACTCTTCTTGAATTTTAGCACGCTGATATTGTGTTTCCATAGCTCCCATGACTCCTCCCCTCCGGGAGATCCTATAAAATTCTTCCAGGACCGCTTCTTCGACAAGATCTGTCAACTCTTCAATGATAAAGGAACCCTGATTCGGATTTTCATTCTTGATCATACCAAACTCATTGGCGAGGATCAGCTGAATGGCCATGGATCTCCGGACTGATTCCTCCGTGGGAGTTGTTATGGCTTCATCGTACGAGTTTGTGTGCAGCGAGTTGCAATTGTCATAATACGCAAGCAGTGCCTGCAGGGTGGTCCGTATGTCGTTGAAATCAATCTCCTGTGCATGCAGCGATCTGCCTGAAGTTTGAATGTGATATTTTAATTTCTGACTTTTCTCATCCCCGCGATATTTATCTCTCAGTGCGATCGCCCAGATCCTGCGGGCCACCCTTCCGATCACAGAATATTCAGGTTCCATACCGTTACTGAAGAAGAAGGACAGATTCGGCGCAAAATCTTCCAGATTAAGACCTCTGTTTAAAAAATATTCAACATAGGTGAATCCGTTCGCCAGCGTAAACGCTAATTGCGTGATGGGATTTGCACCTGCTTCTGCGATATGATAACCGCTGATGCTGAGAGAATAATACGATTTGATATTATTACGGGAGAAATATTCTTGCACATCGCCTAAGAGCTTCATGGCAAAGTCGATGGAAAAGATGCACGTATTCTGCCCCTGATCTTCTTTGAGGATATCTGCCTGAACCGTACCTCTGAGATTTTGAAACGTTGCAATTTTTAATTGTTCTTTTTCTTGACCGCTCAGGAGCATTCCTGCCTGTTCTTTCTTCCTGAGTTCCCGGCGGTACGCCACCATAAAATACATTGCCAGAATGATCGGTGCGGGGGCGTTGATGGTCATCGAGACAGAGGTCAAGGGATCCGTCAGTTCGAATCCTCTATACAGCGTGTCCATATCTTCGATGGTGCAAATACTTACTCCGCTCTCGCCTATCTTTCCATAGATATCAAGCTTTGCATCGGGATCCTCTCCGTAGAGCGTAATTCCATCAAAAGCTGTCGATAATCTTTTTGCCCTGTCATTCCTGCTTAAATAATGGAATCGTGCGTTTGTTTGTTCGGGACTGCCTTCACCGGCGAATTGCCGGCGCGGCTCTTCGGTTGTTCTCTTAAAGGGGAACACACCGGCAGTGAAAGGAAAAAAGCCGGGCAAATTTTCAAGGTAATGAAACCGCACCAACTCTTCCCATGAGGTATATTTTGGAAGAGCAACTTTGGGAATCTTCAGCATCGAAAGGCTCTTGGTATAGAGATCGATCTGATACTCCTCGCTTTGAATCTTATGCGATACTGTATCCTTCGAATACCCCTTTTTACATTCCTCCCAGCCCTCTAAAAAGACTTGGGTATCACGCGCTAATTTCCTCCACATCTCAGAAAATTTCGCTTTGAGTACGACAGTTGTCTTCTCATCGGATGGAAACTGCTTCATGCTTTCTTTTAACGCATAACAGGCTCCTGCTTGATGAGCTTGCTCCTCAGCCATTTTATGATAGTGCTTCACAGCATCAGCAATTTCGGTAAGGTAGTGGACTCTTCGATTATTGAGAAGCCCGAAGTCCTGTTTTTCCTCTGTTGAAAGTACCTGTACAAGATTTTTGTGTATGGCATACGTTCGATATTGTTTTCCGACTATGTTCTGCAGCAGATCCTTAAATAAACGATTCACTCCATGGTTATTAAATTGATTGCTGCTCGTTGCGTAGATTGGCAGGGTGTTATTCTGCTGGTGGCCGGTATGGGTACTTCTGATATTCCGGTTTTTTTTATAAAGGTTAGAGACATGGTGGAATGCGTCTTCCGATCCGATTTTCTCGAATTTATTGATGACGATATAATCCGCCATATCGAGCATATCAATTTTTTCCAGCTGCGAAGGGGCACCATATTCGGACGTCATTACAAAAATTGAATAGTCACTGATAGTCGTCACCAGACTGTTCCCCTGGCCGATGCCGCTGGTTTCAACAAATACGAGATCAACTCCATAGGCCTTGAGAACATGGATGGAGTCCACGATAGCGAGACTCAACTCGTTTACACTCTCTCTGGTCGCGAAACTCCGAAAATAGACTCTCGGATTGTCAATACTATTGTATCGGATTCTGTCGCCCAGGAATGCACCTCCTGATATTTTTTTGGAAGGGTCGACAGCCAGAACAGCGATGGAAATGTCTTGAGTGACTTTGAGAAACCGATTGATGATCTCATCAATCAACGAACTCTTCCCGCACCCCCCCGTTCCCGTTACACCGATCACCGTCGATCTCTTTTTATCGTACTTTCCATAGAGATCTCTCCGCCGGGATAATACCTCGGGTGGTTCGGCATTGTTTTCGAAATAGGATATTTGTTTCGCTATACTTCGATAATCGCTCACGCCGCCCTTCTTCAATTCCTCTTCTACAAGAGATGGAAAAGTGCGTTCCCAGGTATTCCCTTTTGCTTTTTTTATTCGTGCGACAATATCATCCGCAATACCATGGATGCCCAGTTTCTGGCCCTCGGTTGCGTGATAAATCCTTGCGACACCGTATTGTTCTAATTCTGAAATTTCCTGCGGAAGGATCACCCCGCCACCGCCGCCAAACACCAGGACATGTTCTGCGGAATACCCTTTGAGTTTGTCAACAAGATACCGGAAAAATTCATTGTGTCCCCCCTGATATGAACTCACGAGAATGGCATCCACATCCTCCTGAATGGCCACCGTAAGGATTTCATCCACCGACCTGTTATGACCGATATGAATAACTTCGGCACCTCTCTTATGCATGAGTTTTGCAAAAAGATTGATCGATACATCATGCCCATCGAACAATGCCGCAGCAGTGACAATTTTCATTCTCTTCATACACGGACTTTCTTACTTGAGCAAAGCACTTGCGATAACAAGTCTCATGATCTCGCTCGTGCCTTCATACAGTTCGGTGATCTTTGCATCCCGGTAATACCGTTCTGCGTTGAATTCTTCTGTATATCCGTATCCGCCGTGAATTTGGATAGCTTTCGAAGCGCAGAACATCGCTGCTTCCGACGCTGCTAATTTTGCCATAGTAGACTCTGTGGAGTACGGAATTTTTTTATCCTTCATTAATGACGCCCGGTATGTCAGCAGCCATGCAGATTCATATGCTGTCTGCATATCTGCCAGCATCCATTGGATAGCCTGAAAGTTTGCGATCGGCTGATCAAACTGCTTCCTCTCCTTCGCATATTTTACAGCGTCTTCAATCGATGCACGGGCAATACCCAGGGCTTGGGCTGCAATCCCCAGTCTCCCCCCATCCAGCGTTACCATCGCAACTTTAAAACCTTTATTCAGATCACCGAGTAAATTCTCTTTGGGAATTTTACATTCTTCGAGGAGAATTTCTGTTGTCGAAGACGATCGAATACCCAGTTTATGTTCGATCTTTCCCACCGAATAACCGGGAGTAGCGCTTTCCACGATAAATGCCGATATCCCCTTTGTTTTTGCAGGGGGGTCGGTCGATGCAAAAACGATTGCTACTTCAGCTTCTTTCCCGTTCGTGATAAATTGCTTTGCACCATGGAGCACCCAGGAATCGCCGACCAGTTTAGCAGTGGTCTTTGTAGCTCCCGCGTCAGAACCGGCTCCGGATTCTGTTAAACAAAAACAACCGACTTTTTTCCCTGAACATAAATCAGGCAAGAATTTTTTCTTTTGTTCTTCTGAGCCAAAACGATAAATGGGATCTATCGCCAGGGAAGAATGAGCAGAGATAATAACCCCTGTCGATGCGCAATAACGGGAAATCTCTTCAATCGCGAGCATGTAGGAGATAAAATCCATACCGGCTCCGCCATATTCCTCTGGATAGGCAATGCCCATCAAACCTAGTTCTCCCGCCTGCCGAATACTCTCAGCAGGATACTTTCCCTCTTTCTGGTTTTCTTTTGCAACAGGAGCGATGTGTTCCTTGGCAAATTTTGAGACCATATCTCTCATCATTTTTTGTTCTTCTGTCAGTAGATAATTCATACCAGCACCTCTTTTTAATACTGATAAAATCCTTTTTGAGTTTTCTTGCCGAGATAGCCCGCAGCAACCATTCGTTTGAGCAATGGTGCGGGACGGTATTTCGTGTCTCCGAGATCTTTGTGCAAGACCTCCATGATATATAAGCACACATCCAACCCGATAAAATCCGCAAGGGTAAGGGGTCCCATGGGATGATTCATCCCAAGCTTCATAATCGTATCAATCGCAGCAGCTTCAGCGACTCCTTCTTGAAGCGTATAAATTGCCTCGTTGATCATCGGCATTAAGATACGATTAGAAATGAATCCCGGTGAATCATTGACCAGCACGGGTACTTTTCCCATCTTCTCCGCCAACGTTTTGATAACTTGGTACGTCTCGTCGGAAGTCTGAAGCGCTTTGATCACTTCGACGAGCTGCATCATGGGAACCGGGTTCATAAAATGCATACCGATGACTTTGCCGGGATTCTTGACTGAACTTGCGATCTCTGTTATAGAGATGGTTGACGTATTAGTAGCCAGGAGGCATTCCTTCTTCACAAGACCGGAAAGCTTGGAAAAGATTTCCTTCTTGATTTCCACTTTTTCCACCGCCGCCTCAATCACCACATTACAATTTTTCAAACTCTCCAAAGTTGTTGAGGTCGTGATTCTTGCCAGAGCGTCCTTCATCTGCTGCTCGGTGATTTTTTCTTTTTTCACCTGACGATCCATATTTCCCTGGATGGTCTTCAATCCTTTTTCTAGAAATTGTTGATGAATATCTACCATCATAGTGGAATATCCTGAGAGAGCAGCCACGTGCGCAATACCATTTCCCATCGTGCCTGCCCCGATAACCCCGATCTCTTTGATGTCGTTCATGAGGATTTCCCTTTATTATTCAATCATGTGAACAGAGAGCGCAACCGCATTTCCGCCCCCAAGACACAAGGAGGCAAGTCCGGTTTTCAGGTTCCTTCTTTGTAATTCATATACTAACGTCACCAACAGGCGGGCGCCGCTTGCGCCGATCGGATGACCTGATGCAACTGCCCCGCCATTGACATTCACTTTATTCCAATCCCATTTCAATTCTTTTCCGTTTGCAAGGATCTGGGCTGCAAATGCCTCATTGACTTCGATCAAATCGAAATCATTCACATCACGCAGTTGTAATTTGTGCACCACCTTGCGAATAGCATCTGCAGGAGCATAGAACAGATCTTTTGGATCTCTGCCCGCAGTAGCATATGCAGTCACTCGAGCCAGAGGCTTTACCTTGAGTTCCAGGGCTTTTTCCATACTCATCAGAACGAGCGCGGCGGCACCGTCATTCAGTCCTGGCGCATTCGCTGCAGTGACCGTGCCATCTTTTGTAAATGCCGGTTTCAGTTTGGCAAGAGATTCCATTTTTGTATCGGCCCTCGGTGATTCATCAAAATCCATTACCTCGAGAACGTTTCCTTTTTTATCTTTGATCTCAAGCGGAACAATCTCTTCCTTCAACCTTTGCCTGGCGGCAATCGCTTTTCTGTGGGAATGGAAAGCGAACTCATCCTGTTCCTCGCGTGTAATGCCCGATTCCCGCGCCGTTTGATCTCCAAATTCTCCCATATGTTTATTATAAAACGAATCCCATAAACCATCATAGATCATAGCGTCGAGGAGCTTTTGATTCCCGAACTTCACGCCATTCCGAAGTTGCAGGACATAATAAGGAGCATTACTCATAGACTCCATCCCGCCGGCGACTACTACTTGTGCATCTTCCGCTTTAATCATTGATGCAGCGGACATGACAGTCTGGAGCCCCGAGCCGCACACTTTATTTATCGTGACTGCAGAAACAGTGTGTGGAATGCCTGCTTTCAACGCTGCTTGCCTTGCCGGTGCCTGTCCGGCGGCTGCGCTTAACACATTCCCCATATAGACCTCTTCGATCAGCTCTTTCTGAATGCCCGCTCGTTCAACGGCGGCACGAATCGCTATTGCGCCAAGTTCAGGGGCGGGGTACTCGGCGAGCTTTCCAAGGAATTTACCAATCGGTGTCCTTGCGGCGGAAATAATAACAGCTTCTTTCATTTGTCCTCCTGCCATATCGGCTTTGATTTTTCAACAAAGGCTGTCATCCCGATCTTGGAGTCGGGATGAGAAAATATAAGCCCAAATTTATTATTCTCGATCGCGATCGCTTCATTGCTCGAACATTCAGGACATGCATTCAATAATTCCTTTGCTTCCTTGACTGCATGCGGACTTACCGCAATAATATCTTGAGCGGTTTTTATCACAGCATTCATTAATTCTTCCGGCTCAGTCACCACATTAATGATTCCAAGTTTACAGGCCTCCTCGGCAGTGATCATCCGGCCGCTGAGAATGAGTTCCTTTGCCTGCGTCAGGCCGATCCGTTCAGACAGTCTCTTGCACCCGCCAAAACCGGGAATCAAACCCAGGTTGAGCTCCGGCAATCCCAGTTTTGCATTTTTTGATGCATAAGCGAAGTCCGCGCTTAACACCAGTTCCAGCCCTCCGCCGAGTGCGAATCCATTCACCGCTGCGATGACAGGAACAGGAAATCTCTCTATGAAACGAAATACACCATTCCCCAGTCGAGAAAATTCTTTTGCTTCCTGCGGTGTCATCTGCTGCATGGCTTTGATATCTGCGCCGGCAACGAATGCTTTTCCTTCTCCCGTTACTATTATAACATGGAGAGCTTTATCATTTTTTAATTCGTGAAGAAACTGGCGAAGCTCGATAAGCATTTCGGCATTCAGCGCATTGAGGGATTTTGGATTATTGAACTTGAGAATTCCTATCTTCTCTCTCTTCTCAAATGCTAAATACTTCAGATCGGTCATGGTGATCGTCTCCTCTTAGAAATTCAACATACTCTCAATACGCTTTTTCTCTCATTGCTTCACACCCTATCCTGGTAACGGATATCCTCATGGATCTGTACTGCTGAAAATCAATCGAAGATCGCTTTACTGGAGGATACTTTTTGCAATTACCATCTTCTGAACTTCCGAAGTCCCCTCGCCAATCGTCAGCAGTTTGGCGTCGCGATAAAACTTTTCGACGGGAAATTCTTTGATGTATCCGTATCCCCCATGCATCTGCACCGCTTCGTTGGCTGCCTGTACGGCAACTTCACTGGCAAAGAGCTTCGCCTGCGCTGAGATACGGTTGATCTCTTCACCGTTCATTTTCATGACGGCAGCTTTTTCAGTTAAGAGGCGCGCCGCTTCAATCTCCGTGGACATCTCTGCCAGTTTCCACTGAATCCCTTGGAAGTCTGCCAGCGGTTTTCCAAATTGTCTCCGTTCCTTGACATACTTCAAGCACGCATCGAACGCTCCCTGTGCTAATCCCACAGCAAGAGCGGCGATTCCAATTCTGCTTCCTTCCAGCATTTTCATCGCCTGTTTGAACCCTTCGCCTTCCTTGCCGATAAGATTTTTTATTGGAATTCGTACATTGTCGAAAAGTAATCCTGCCGTATCGCTTGCCCTCATACCAAGTTTATTTTCCTTCTTGGCGGCAGTAAATCCAGGCGTCCCTTGTTCAACAATGAATGCAGATATCTGATTTTTTCCGTTCTGTTTGCCGGTGACAGCCATGACGGTAAATATTGATCCGACTGAGCCATGCGTGATAAACGATTTGGATCCGTTCAAAATCCACCATTCACCCTCCCTCACTGCCGTTGTCCTCATCGCACCGGAATCACTCCCGGATCCTGGTTCGGTCAGACACCAGGCTCCGAGCCCCTTTCCGGAACACAGATCGGGTAAATATTTCCTCTTCTGTTCTTCGCTCCCATAGGTCAACATGTGGCCGACACCAAGACCATTATGAACAGAAAGTGTCAAACCAACCGACGGATCGATTTTGGAAATCTCTTCTATGACCGCAAAAAACTCAAGTGTTGAAAGCCCGGCTCCACCATATTCTTCAGGTGCCATTGCTCCCATAAATCCTATCTCACCGAGTTTCCGAACGATCTCATGTGGGAATTCCTGCAATTCATCATATTTCATTACGACAGGCCGAAGTTCGTTTTCCGCAAAATTGCGAGCAGTCGCTCGAATCATTGCCACGCTTTCTGACCGGCTCATCGCCACATAGTTTTCTTCCACAAAAGACTCCTTCTCAATAATTTATTTGTTACGCCAGACAGAACTGCGTTTTTCCTAGAATGTTTCCAATGCTTCAACACGGCCTTGAGTCCGGATGAGCGGCGCATAACAAGAACTTTACACCGTAAGCGCGTTGCTCCGCGATAAAACCCATTCCTTTATTGACCGCTTTCTTTGCCTGCCTCAAAGCACGGGGAGCCTGTACGGCAATCGATTCCACCAAACAAGCAAATTCTGTTGGAACCTCAGCGGCAGGATCAATAATGTACGCGCGAACTGGGGAGAAAATTCCTTAGAAAGTTATTGTGGGATATGTTTGAAGGTATGGTAGTTAAATATGCACTTTTTGTCAAGCTGGGGAAAGAAGTTCTACAGAGCTAGGTACTGATATTGGAAGGAAATCAAAGAAATCTTGGATTTTCTCAACTTGTACTTTCTGTGATACCAATCCCATCGGTAGCATGAAGAAAGGATGACAATGATTCATGATGTTTGCGCACTTTTCCATGGAACAGATTTTCTTCAATCGCTCCGTCTTTGTAAACGAAGGGACTCTTCAAGCTGTGCCCGGAAGGAGGGATGAGCAATAGCAATGAGGGCTTCAGCACGTTGGCGAAGATTTTTTCCATGGAGTGAAGCCACGCCGTATTCTGTCACCACATAATGTACATCTGCTCTGCTTGTGACAACGCCGGCACCGGGTTGGAGCATTGTAACGATACGCGAAACTGTATCATTCTTTGTCGTCGAGGGGAGTGCGATGATCGGTTTACCACCTTTCGCGGCTGCTGCTCCCCTGATGAAATCCACTTGCCCTCCAAAGCCGCTATAGATTTTCGTACCGATAGAATCAGAACAAACCTGTCCTGTTATATCGACTTCGATACAAGAATTAATTCCCACCATCTTATCATTTTGTGCGATGATATAAGGATTATTTGTATAATCGCAGGGATGCAGTTCGAAGAGCGGGTTGTTATGGACATAATCGTACAGCTGCTGAGACCCCATGACAAACGTCGCTACCACTTTGCCCGGGTGCAGGGATTTCTTCTGATTTGTAATGATCCCTTTGTCGATTGCTTTCATCACACCATCGGATACCATTTCCGTGTGGACGCCCAGGTGTTGCTTCCCTTCAATTCGTGTCAACACTGCGTCGGGAATTCCGCCTATGCCCATTTGCAGGGTCGCACCATCTTCGACCATCGGAGCAATAAAATCTGCAATTCTTTCTTCAACATCGGAAGCATCAGGCGGTTTGAGTTCCATGAGCGGGACAGAGCATTCGACAATTTTATGAACTCGTGAAACATGAATAAATACATCTCCCAGAGTTCGCGGCATACGTTCGTTTACCTGTGCTACCACAATCTTTGCATTTTCTGCCGCAGCTTTTGAAACTGCACATTCAACTCCAAAACTCATAAATCCATGCGTATCCGGAGGCGAAAGATGTACCAGCGCAACATCGAGAGGAAGATAATCAGCACAAAAGAGTGCCGGGATCTGGGACAGATGGACAGGCACGTAGTCTGAATGCCCTTCGATTATCGACTGCCGATCACCCGGGCCGACAAAGAGCGAATTATGCCGGAAATGCTTCGACATACCAGGCCTGGAAAGCGGGTCATCTCCCAGGAGCAAAATATGATTCACTTCCACATTGGTGAGTTCAAGTGCATGGTTCGCAAGTGCGTCCATGAGAAGTATTGGTGTTGCGGCGTTTCCGCTGAGGAAAATCCTGTTATTCGACTTGACAACACGAACCGCTTCCTCAGCATGAACGATTTTTGATTTATATTGATCAATCCAATTCATGCTTTCACCTCATTGCGGGGAGTGATCGAAGCACGCAACAGCTGCTGAATATCTTCCACCTTGAGATCGAACGCTTTTCCTGCAGCCCGGTTTGTGCAGGAGCCCTGGAATGTACAGACACCTTTCGAAAGCCCGAGATCGGAACGGAGTACTTGTTCTATTCCCAGTTCAGTCGCTTCCCGCAGGAAGGGTAGGAGGACATTCGTCCAGCCGACGGTTGCCGTGCGCGGCACCGAAGCAGGAATATTAGGAACACAATAATGCACCACTCCATGAACAACATATGTCGGGTCGAGCAGCGTCGTCGGATGGCTTGTTTCAACACATCCGCCTTGATCAATGGAGACATCGACGATGACAGAACCCGGTTTCATTTGTTTCACCAGTGCTTCGGAGACCAGGTGAGGTGTTCTCTCGCCTTTCATAAGGACTGCACCGATGAGTGCATCTGCTTCCCGGACAGCGCACTCGATGTTGTACTGATCAGCGACAGCCGTTGCTACTCTCCATTGAAACATGTTCTCAACTTCACGCAGGCGGTTGATGTTTGCGTCGATCACCATCACTTTAGCTCCGAGACCAAGTGCAACACGCGCCGCCGTCCGGCCAACCGTTCCCGCACCCAGGATCAAGACATCGGCCGCCGGCACTCCCGGAATGCTTCCGAGAAGCACGCCGCGTCCCCCTTCGTGTGTTTGCAGATAATGCGCTGCAACCTGAATGGAGATCTGTCCGGCAATTTCCGCCATCGTCTGGACAATCGGCAGGTATCCGCGTTCATTCTCAATGAGTTCGTGTGCAATCGCTGTGATATGTTTTTCAAGAAAGGTATCTATGGTTTTCCGTTTCGCGATGGCAAGGTGGAGTGCAGAAAAGAGCGTTTGGTTTTCAAGAAGAAACTGTAATTCAGTTTCCGTTGGCGGAGCGATCTTTAAGACGATATCGGCGCGGTTGATCACTTCTTCCGGGCTGTAGACGATGGTGCCCCCCGCCTTGATATATTCTTCATCAGAAAAAAAACTTAGGGCGCCGGCGTTCCGTTCTATATAGACCGTAGCCCCCAGGCCGACGAGTGTGTGTACACCGCCAGGCGATAGAGCAACCCGCCGTTCTGATGGGAACAATTCTTTCAAAATGCCGATATTCATATCACGATTCCTTCTGATGTTCTCGATTCTGCGCCATAGCTTAGAAAATGATTGCATAAAGTGCAAGAAGAGTAAATCTAAAGAAAAACAGCAAAAATCAGGAATTCTTGGAAAGATTAGGAAAATCTGAGATGGGCATTCGAAAAACTTGATACGTTGGAGTTAATGTGTCCGCTGTAGCGAAAATCCAGCATTCCATAGATATCAAGCTCTTATTACAGATCCGGTTCAAAGCTGGAGATAATGCCATCGCTGACCTGTCCATGAACGCGGATCTCGTTCAGTTTCTGGTTGATGCGAAGCACCATGCGGCTCTTGTCTTCGAGCAGTTCGCGGACAAAAGAGTTGACGTCGGGATAGTCACATTCGGTCATCATGTTCTCGTAGAAATGGATCATCTCCGCTTCTTTCCGCATCGCTTCTGTCAGCATCCTGCACGTGATGCGGCAGTCATGGTTGCATGCCTCTTTTTCGGGTTTCAATGTCCCATCTTTCCATGCTTGCAGTGCAGATTTTGTTTTCTCTTGCTGTTTCACGATGCCACCGTTTCATTGATTGCTTCCTGTGCTAATTCTTTTCCCCGCAAAAGCGCCTGTTCGTTTGCCGGTATTAAATGTTGCCGATGCGGAGGAAGAACGCTGCGGAGTGCATTCACCACATGTTCGGGCTGCACAATCGGACGGCGTTCAAGAAATGCGCCGAGCAGAACCATATTGGCAACCTGCTTGCTCTTGAGTTTACCTGCCTCTTCCAATCCGGAAATTCCCATGATCTCAATATCCGTTCGCTGCTGTAAATGGATGATGGTAGATTTTTCATAGATGAGAAGTCCCCCCGGTTTCACAGCCATTTCAAATTTTTCCAGAGAGGGTTGATTGAGGACAATAGCTGTGTCAAACCGTGTGAGGATGGGAGAGCTGATGCGTGTATCGGAAACAATAACGGTGCAATTTGCCGTGCCCCCCCGCATTTCCGGACCGTACGACGGCATCCAGCTGACTTCCTTGCCCCCCTTCATCGCGGCGTAGGCAATGATTTGTCCCATCGAGAGAACGCCCTGCCCGCCGAAACCGGCAATAATAATTTCGTGTGCACCTTTCATAGTCGACTCCTACGCTTTCGGGACTTTAATATCGCCAACGGGATAATAAGGAAACATATTTTTTTCTAGCCATTCATTCGATTCCACCGGTGTCATCTTCCACCCTGAAGGACAATTGGAAACCACTTCAATGAAGCACGTTCCATGTTTCAACTTTTGATAGCTGAATGACTTCTCGATTGCTTTTTTCAATTTACGCACAGCGGCGGTGGAATGTACAGACTGCCGTGACACATAATACGCACCAGGCAATTGCGCCAGCAGCTCTGTGATCTTTATTGGACTTCCCATCACTTCGGCATTACGTCCGTATGGTGATGTGGATGTTTTCATACCGATGAGCGATGTGGGAGCCATCTGCCCTCCGGTCATTCCATAGATACCATTATTGATGAATACCATGAGAATATTCTCACCACGGTTAACCGTATGAACCGTTTCCCCGGTCCCAATGGCAGCAAGATCACCATCCCCTTGATAGGAGAATACATACTTATTCGGCAAGACACGTTTGATACCGGTTGCCACTGCGCTTGCGCGTCCGTGTGCGGCCTGCTGCATGTCGACATTCATAAAATCGTATGCAAAAACTGAACAGCCAACCGGTGCGACACCGACCGTTTCTTCCTGAATTCCCATTTCTTCTATCACTTCCATGAGAATCTTATGCACAACACCATGACCGCATCCGGGGCAATAACTCGTCGGCGTGTCGGTCAGCGTGGCAGGCTTTTTATAGACAACTTCCATTCCGTCAATATGTGTCATCTGTTCCATATCGTCTCTCCTTAGGCCTGCACTACGTGAAATTTCTGGGCGATCAATTCCACCTGTCCTAAAATTTCTTCAGGCGATGGAATCATCCCTCCCATCCGGCCATAGAAATGGACCGGACATTTTCCTTCGACAGCAAGCCGTACATCTTCAACCATCTGGCCGGCGTTCATTTCAACTGTGAGAAAGACGACAGTGTGATCTGTGAGCTTTGCTATCGCTGCAGTAGGAAATGGATAAAGTGTGATCGGACGAAGCAGGCCGACCTTCAAACCTTTTTCATGCGCGAGAGCCATGGTCTTTTCACAGATGCGGGATGTGAGTCCGAATGCAACAAGCACGATATCGGCATCATCGGTGTGGAATTCCTCCCAGCGTACTTCCTGCTGTACCTGCCGATATTTTTCCTGGAGCCGATTGTTAATCTTCTCCATGCGTTCCGGCTGGATGAACAGCGATGTGACAATATTCCGTTCGCGCGTATGGCGCTTGCCGGTTGTTGCCCACGAGGGCTGCTGGTGAGGCAGCGACCCTCCCGCCGGAAGAGTGACCTTTTCCATCATCTGACCAAGCGCGCCATCGGTCAGGATCATAGCCGGATTGCGGTATTTCTCGGTCAAACGGAATCCTTCAAAAACAAAATCGACCATTTCCTGCACTGACGACGGAGCGAGAACGATCAAATGATAATCTCCATGACCTCCGCCTTTGACTGCCTGGAAATAATCCGCCTGCGAAGGCTGAATTGTTCCAAGGCCCGGACCGCCCCTCTGCACATTGACGATCAAGGCGGGCAGCTCCGCCGACGTCATATACGATAGTCCTTCCTGCATCAAACTGATACCGGGGCTTGAGGAAGATGTCATAACTCGCGCGCCGGCGCCAGCGGCACCGTATACCATGTTGATCGCAGCAAGTTCACTTTCCGCCTGCAACACAACAACGTCTGGATATTTTGGCGCTTGCACGGCAAGGTATTCTAACACTTCCGATTGCGGCGTGATGGGATAACCAAAGTACGCTTTCATCCCTGCTCGGAACGCAGCTTCGGCCAGCGCTTCGTTCCCTTTCATCAAACGAATTTCAGGTGATTCATTTCCGGTTGCCATACTTTTTCACATTCTTTAGGTTGATAATTCGTTTCAGGCGGTTGCAACTTTCTTTGCTTGCCCGACTTCTTTCGAGCGAACCTGACGGTAGACTGTGATCGCACTATCGGGACACACGATGGCACAATTCACACATCCTGTGCAGGTATCATTTTTCAACTGCACATAGTGGTACCCTTTGAGATTGAGCTGCGGAGACATTTCCAGACAATCCTGCGGACACGCAGTAATACACAACTCACATGCTTTACAAATATCCGTGGCAACGACAATTGTTCCTCGAATCATACACGTAATCCTCTTCAAAATTGTTGGGGCGATACGATCATCGCAGAATCATATATGCCCCATTGTTCAAGTAGCGTGCCACATGTTGGGTTCGTGGATTTTGACTGAAAAGCTGAATTCTCGCAATGGAAAATTGTATGTTGGCACTTTTAAGAAGAGTTGCCTGCTGAATTCCTGAAAGCGGTAAGCAAACCGCTGTTGCAAATGTAAGCACTCTTATTTTTGCCAAGGAAATCAAAAAATGAAAACCATTATGCTAGCAGCTGAGAAAATTCTTCTGTTCGTAAGCGCACACCAACACGTTTGAGCAATTCGATCGGGAGATCTCCGCCGACAAAAATATGGAACCGATAGACTCCTTTCCTCATGTGATTCCCATCAGCTCTGGGGAATACCTTGAGTGTTATGATTGTTGGAATTATTCGGGGAAAAAACAAACGCCGACTCTGCTGTACGCAGAATCGGCGTTTCCTTATTCCCAAGAAGCACAATGTCCTCTAATAGACAAGTGCACGCAATACTTCTTCCGGGGTACCCGGAGGTTTTCCCGCGATACGCTGCGCCTCTGCAACTGCGACCGCTGTAATGTTCACAATATCGTTCACATCGCAGCCGGGCACAAGGAGATAGACCGGGCGGCGAATACCAAGGAGCATTGGTCCGATCGCCGTTGCACCGCCAAGTTTTGCAAGGAGCTTGTAGGAAATATTCGCCGAACCGAGATCCGGGCAGATCAGCACATTCGCATCTCCTTTGATCTGGCTGAACGGGAAAAATTCATTCACAATATCCGGGCTGACGGCAGTATCTGCCATTATATCGCCGTCCACCGACAGATTGGGTACTTTCTGGCGAACGATCTCCGTCGCCAACCGAACTTTTTCTGTTAATGCATGATGCGTGCTGCCAAAGTTGCTGAAGGAGAGCATGGCGATTTTCGGCGTAACGTTCATGTATGACGCTTTCTCCGCGGTCAACAATGCAATTTCAGCAAGATCTTCTGCGGTGGGCTCGATGTTCACCGTTGCATCCGATATGAAGATGGTTTGATTTTTAAAGACCATCATATATGCGCCGCAGATCCGGCGGACACCTTCCCGCGTGCCGATAATCTGCATTGCGGGGCGGATGGTTTCCGGATAATGCTCGGTTAAACCAGACACTAGGCCATCGGCATCCCCCATTTCCACCATCATCATACCGTACACATTGTAGTTATTTTTGAGAAGCTGGCGTGCACCGGCGATGGTCATCCCTTTGCGCTTCCGTTTGTTGTACAACGCCTCCACATATTCTTCAAACCGTGGAGAGATACGCGGACGGACAATTTCCACACCGGTGAGATCCAGTCCAAGTTCTTTGATATGTTGATGAATGATGTCGGACGTACCGATCAGAATAGGTTTGGCAATTCCTTCGTCCAAAAGGACCTGAGCGGCACGAAGGATCTTATCTTCTTCCCCTTCCGGAAACACGATGCGCTTCGGCTCTGATTTTGCCTTGTTCACATAGAAGCGCATGACCTCGCGGGATTTACCGAGCCGACCTTCCAGCGAATCACGATATTGTTCAAAATCTTTGATCGGGGTTTTGGCAACACCGGTTTCCATCGCCGCTTTTGCCACCGCGATTGTTTCCCAAAATAACACACGCGGATCAAACGGTTTCGGGATGATGTACTCTTTCCCAAACTCCATCCGCGTTTTGCCGTACGCTTTCAAGACGTTATCAGGTACGTCCTCTTTCGCCAGCTTCGCCAACGCATGGGATGCCGCTATTTTCATCTTATCGTTGATCTCCGAAGCGCGTACATCCAGCGTTCCGCGGAAAATAAAGGGGAACCCAAGCACATTATTGACCTGGTTCGGATAATCGGAACGGCCGGTTGCCATAATAATGTCATCGCGCGCACTGAGAGCATCGTTATAAGTAATTTCAGGATCCGGATTGGCCATGGCAAACACGACGGGTTTATCCGCCATTGACTTTACCATTTCCTTCGTCAGAATGCCTTTTGCCGATACTCCGCAAAACGCATCCGCACCTTTTATAGCATCTGCCAGCGAACGGGCTTCCGTATTCACTGCAAAATATTCTTTGTACGGATTCATGCCTTCTTTGCGCCCTTTGTACACGACTCCTTTGGTATCCACAAGCATCATGTTCTCACGCTTCACACCAAGACTTTCGTACAGTTTAGCGCAGGCAATACCCGCAGCTCCCGCTCCGCTGAAGACGACTCTTACTTTGTCGATTTTCTTTCCCTGGATCTCGAGTGCATTTACCAATGCGGCGCCGCTGATGATGGCCGTTCCATGCTGATCATCATGGAACACCGGAATCTTCATCGTCTTCTTTAATGTCTCTTCAATATAGAAACATTCGGGTGCTTTGATATCTTCGAGGTTGATACCGCCAAAGGTGGGTTCCAGCAATTGCACCGCCTTGATGATCTCATCGGGATTGTGTGTATCCAATTCGATATCGAAGACATCGATATCGGCAAACCGTTTGAACAACACGCCCTTCCCTTCCATCACCGGCTTGCCCGCCAGTGCACCAATATCGCCCAGACCAAGGACTGCCGTACCATTGGAAACGACAGCAACGAGATTTCCCTTGGCAGTATACTTGTACGCATCTTCGGGATTGGCTTCAATTTCGAGACACGGATCAGCAACACCGGGTGTGTATGCAAGCGACAAATCGCGCTGTGTTTGACATGGTTTGGATGAAACAACTTCTATCTTGCCCTTTCGACCCATGGAATGGTAATCGAGTGCTTCTTGTTTACGAACCATACGTCCTCCGTTGAATGATGGAACGAGATTATAATAAAAAAGTATACAAACTCTGAGAGAAGAAAGCAACTTCAGAGAATGGTGGAATTATTGTCAAATCTTGCTCTTGTGGAGAATTTATTACCGGGCCAGCAGAGACTATGTTCATTTTCAAATCAGGTGGTTTGACCTGGATGGCACTGTCCTCTATGCTTACCATCTGCTGAATTGCAAGGAACCATCAGCAAATAACACGCCACCGCGAAGATTTGTTTTGTTATACAGTTAAGGTAGAAGATGGACATTTCTTTTATCAGTTTTGGGAGGTTATACTATACCACATCGCAATATTGCGAAGAATGTGGCATTCATCCGTGAATTCCGGGATAATTTATCACAGCCGAATTCAGCCCATGCGGGATATTTTCACCCAGGAGGAAATATCTTCAACGAGAAAATTATCGCTCGTTTCCCAATCGGAGTTTGGGCATGAGGAGACAACTTATACGGTACGGGAAAAGATCGGTTTTTCTTTCGACAGCTTTTTCAGGTAAGCATCGAAGCACATAGCAATATTGCGAAGAACAAATCTGCCGCTTTCCTCAATGATGATTTTCTCATGCCGGAGAGAGAGAAGGCCCAGTGTTAAGAATTCATCGAGTTTTGCAAGCGCATCGGCAAAGTATTCATCGAAAATAATTTCAAATTTCTGTTCGACTTCTCGCTTATCCAGCTCGAGGTCGCACATGAGACGCATAATAACAAATTTGCGCAGCTCATCATCGCGGGTCATTTTATAACCGAGAATGGTCGGGAACCGTCCGCCGTTGATGGCGTCATAATAGGCGTGGAGATCTTTGGCATTCTGAGCATAGACAGTGCCAAAGTGGGAAATTGCGGACATTCCAAAACCGAACAGATCTGTTCCGGCTTTGACAGAATATCCCTGAAAGTTGCGATGCAGGGCTTTTCGTTTTTGTTCGCGTGCAAGTTCGTCTGTCGGTTTTGCAAAATGATCCATCCCCACATAGACATACCCGGCTTCGAGCAATGTGTTGATGGTAAGCTGAAGAAGATGCAGTTTCGCTTCTGCATCGGGCAGCTGATCCTGGTGCAATAATTTCTGGTGTGGTTTCATCCAGGGGACAAATGCGAAATTGAATACTGCAATACGCTCCGGTGAAAGTTCGACCACTTTATCGAGTGTCGTTTTAAACGATTCCGTCGTCTGGAGCGGCAGCCCGTAAATAAGGTCCACATTGATACTTTGGATACCAAGATCACGCGACCATTGAAATACCTGATGTGTCAATGCCTCGGGCTGAAGGCGGTTAACCGCGCGTTGCACTTCCTCTGTAAAATCCTGCACACCTAAACTCAAGCGGTTCGCACCGCCATCGATAAATGCTTTCAAGTGATCGAAGCTCAGCTCGCGGGGATCGATCTCGACGCTCACTTCGGCATCAGCAGCAAAGGAAAATCGTTCATGGATGAATTTCGAGAGATCGCGAATCTCCTCCGGTGTCAGATACGACGGTGTGCCGCCCCCCCATGCCATTTGCACGACTTTTCGGTCATGGGAAATTTGTGATGCCGTAAGATCTATTTCTTTTTTTAATAAACCCAGATACTCGGAGATTTTTTCCCGATTGCGGGTAATAATCGTATTGCAGCCGCAGAAGTAACACAAGGTGTCACAAAAGGGAATATGGAGGTAGATCGACAAGGGAGCTGAACTATTGCTGTTCGTCTCGACGAGATCTTCTTCAAACCGTTTCGCAGTGTACTCTGCCGAGAATACCGGTGCCGTCGGATAACTGGTATACCGCGGACCCGGCCGGTCAAATTGTTTAAGAATTGCAAGCAGATGATCGTCGATGTGGGACATGGTTTTTCGAGAGATGCGTTATCGGCAGATGAACAAACGCTTATCGGGTATGTGCTGATTTCCCCGGGTGAATCTTGTGTCCTTTCTGGACACAGTGCGAACAGACATCAGCAGTCGGGTGTCTCTTCAAATGTGCCGATGAAATCTGCTTCCCGCAGGAAAGACAGATGCCGTAATTCCCCTTGTCTGGATCTTTTAAAGCGTTTTCCAATTCCTTCCCTTCGGTTCCGGACAGCATCATGTGTTCACAGACTGCAGAAGGATCGGTTTTACATGGCTGCACTAGCTGGTCACAATACGGACAGATAAGATCTTTTCCATCTTTTATTGAACGCACCCATGGCGACTTCGACATCTTGTCCAAGTTCTTACTCAGGGCATTCACTAAGATCTTTTTTCTCATCTGATTTTCTGCTGGTTTTTTCACGCCGATCCTCTTTCCCCTAAACACAGGGAAAGAGCAATCGGTTCCTGTTCAATCCGGTACCTTACACAAGAAGTTTGTAACGGTTGAGTGCTTTCATGTAATTTGCACGTTCATAGGTAGAAGGGTCGGCGATCGATTTATGGCTGAGACTCCCTTTCATCTGTTCAATGGATTCATATTCATGTTCCTGCATCCATTGTTCAAGATCCTTCAGCACCTTCCCAATATATTCCGGACCGTGCATGAGCAGCGCAGAGCACATCATCGTTATATCTGCCCCTACCATAGTAAGTTTCAGTACGTCTTCTGCAGTATGAATGCCGCTGGTCGCTGCCAGGCTCGCTTTTACCTTTCCATACAAAATTCCAATCCAGCGCATGGGAAGCCGGTTTGCATAGGAAGTACTCAATTCCACGCCGGGTTTCACATCCAGCGCATCAAGATCAATATCGGGCTGATAAAACCGGTTGAAGAGCACCAATCCGTCTGCCCCTTCGCGAACCAGGCGCTGTGCAGTATTCGGAATGGAGCTGAAGAAAGGACTGAGTTTCACAGCGATAGGAATCGTCACTGTTTTTTGAACATGCTTCAAGACATCCGCATACCGGTCTTCGACCTCTGACCCTGACATCGATCCATCCGTTGGAATGTAATAGACATTCAACTCCAGTCCCGAGGCGCCTGCTTCGGCCATCTTCTGTGCATAGGATGTCCAGCCGCCCGGAGTCACGCCATTGATACTGGCAATCACCGGGATATCTAATTTGCCGGAGGCTTTCGCTACTAATTCCAGGTATTCCTCTGGTCCGAATTGATAATCTCCTGTATCAGGAAAATACGAAAGGGCCTCTGCATGGCTGTCTGAAGTAGAAGCTCTATAATGCTCAAGCATATCAGCTTCGTGGGAGACCTGTTCTTCGAAGAGCGAATGCATGACAATCGCAGATGCCCCGGCATCTTCCAGCCGCCGCATGGATTCCATCGATCGCGAGAGTGGACTTGCTGAAGCTACGATGGGATTTTTTAATTTGAGACCAAGATATGTTGTTGAGAGATCCATGTGTTTCACTCCTCACAGTTTGGGATGAATCATACCATTCGTTGAAAGGTCACTCACAGACCGTCCCAGAAGTATGGGAACGGCCTGAGTTGTATTGGACTTAGTTCGTCGCCGGAGCGTGTCCGTCGCCGCCTTCGTGCGCGAATTGCTCGTAGATTGCCCAGCGCACTTTGATATCTTCTTCTGCCAGTTTCAGCAGCTCTTTGGCCCGTTCCGGATGACTCTTCGTCAGTACATTGAAGCGTGTTTCCGTCGATGTGAAATCCGTGAGAGCACCTTTCGGTGCCTTGGAATCCAGTTTGAACGGATTCTTGCCTTCTTTTATCAATTCAGGATTGTAACGGAAGAGCGGGAAATATCCGGTCTCCACGGCAATCTTCTGATTCGTCATGCCGCGCGCCATATCAATCCCGTGTGCAATGCAATGCGAGTAGGCAATGATGATCGACGGACCGTCGTACGCTTCAGCTTCGATAAACGCGCGCACTGTTTGCGCATCGTTCGCTCCCATCGCCACGCGTGCCACATAGACGTTGTTATACATCATGGCCATGAGGGAGAGGTCTTTTTTCGCTGTCGGTTTACCGGCTGCAGCAAACTTTGCAACCGCCGCGCGGTTTGTTGCTTTCGACATCTGACCACCGGTATTGGAATAGACCTCGGTGTCCAGAACGAGAATGTTGACATTCTTCCCTGAGGCGAGGACGTGATCCAATCCGCCGTACCCGATATCGTATGCCCAGCCGTCGCCTCCCATGATCCAGATACTGCGCTTCACGAGGTGATCTGCAATGCTCAAGAGACGTTTGGCCTCCGGTTTCTTGATGGCTGCGAGCTTGGTTTTAAGCGCCTTCACCCGTTCACGCTGTTCGTAGATATCGGCCTCGTTTTTCTGTACTGCTTCGATCAAGCCTGCCGCAAGATCAACGCCGATATCAGTGGAAAGAAGGGTCACATATTCTTTTGCCATAGCATTCATCTTATCGACCGTCAATCGCATACCGAGACCGAACTCCGCATTATCCTCGAACAAGGAGTTCGACCATGCCGGACCGCGTCCATCGGTATTCTTTGTCCACGGTGTTGTCGGCAGGTTGCCGCCGTAAATCGAAGAACAGCCCGTGGCATTGGCAACGATCATCCTGTCGCCGAACAACTGACTGGCGAGTTTCACATACTGTGTTTCTCCGCAGCCTGAGCACGCGCCGCTGTACTCGAAGAGAGGAAGAAGAAATTGCGATCCCTTCACGGTATCGACCTTCACTGTGCGTCGATCGACTTCCGGCAGGTTCAGGAAGAATTCATAGTTCGCTTTTTCCTGTTCACGGATCGGCGGCTGCGGTTTCATATTAATCGCCTTCACCCTCGCCTCTTTTTTGCTCTTTGCCGGGCATACTTCCACACACAATTCGCATCCGGTACAATCTTCCGGGGCGATCTGAACGCTGTACTTCATCCCTTTAAATTCCGATCCCTTGTAGTCCATCGACTTAAATGTCGGAGGTGCTGTCGTAAGTTTTGCGGGATCGAACACTTTTGTGCGGATCGCCGCATGCGGACAGACAATCGCGCATTTGTTGCACTGGATACAGATGTCCATTTCCCAAACCGGGATCTCCAGAGCAATGTTTCTTTTTTCCCATTGCGTTGTTCCCGTGGGGAATGTTCCATCCACCGGCATCGCCGAAACAGGGAGCTTGTCGCCATGCCCTCCAATGATCATCGCAGTTACCTGCTTGACGAAGTCGGGTGCTTTCTCAGAAACCACCGGCGGCATTTCGAACTTGCTTGTGACGTTTGCCGGGATTTTCACTTCGAAGAGATTCGCGAGCGTTTGATCGACCGCTTCATAGTTCTTCTGGACAACCGCCTCGCCTTTTCTTCCGTACGTTTTTTCGATCGAATACTTAATTGATTTGATTGCCTCTTCTTTCGGAAGAACACCAGAAATGGCGAAGAAGCATGTCTGCATGATCGTATTCACGCGGCTGCCCATACCGGTCTTCTTGGCAACTTCGTACGCATCGATCACATAGAGCTTCATTTTTTTATCAATCAGCTGTTTCTGGATATGGCGCGGGAGTTTGTCCCACACTACATCTTTCCCGTAGATGCTGTTCAGGAGGAACGTGCTGCCTGGGATCGCGGTCTGGAGCACATCGAATTTTTCGAGGAAGAACCACTGGTGGCATGCGACAAAACTGGCATGATCGATGAGATAGATGGAACGGATCGGCCGCGGACCAAAGCGCAGATGAGAGGTGGTGGTCGTACCGGATTTCTTCGAATCGTAGACAAAGTACCCCTGCGCGTAATTGTCGGTGTCTTCGCCGATGATCTTAATCGAGTTCTTATTGGCGCCGACGGTTCCATCAGCCCCCAGACCGTAGAAAACGGCGCGGACGACATCGTCTTTTTCCACGCTGAAATTCGGATCGTACGCCAGACTGGACTTCGAAACGTCATCGTTGATACCGACAGTGAAGTGGTTCTTCGGCTGATCTTTTTTCAATTCATCAAAGACTGCCTTCACCATCGGGGGGGTGAATTCTTTGGAGGATAATCCATACCGACCGCCGATAACACACGGCATAGTTTTCATTGGTGCTTTACCAAAGGAGAACGTTTCGCTTAATGCCGTTACCACATCGAGATACATCGGTTCGCCAGTAGAACCAGATTCTTTAGTACGATCGAGCACGGCAATATTTTTCACGGTGGCGGGAAGTGATTTGATAAAATGTTCTACGGAGAATGGGCGATAGAGGCGGACATTCAACAAACCGACCTTCTCTCCTTTTTCGAGCAGGTATTCAACGGTCTCGTGGGCAGTCTCCCCGCCGGATCCCATCATCACGATCACGCGATCTGCATCGGGTGCGCCGACGTATTGGAACAATTTGTATTCCCGTCCGACGACTTTGGCAAACTTGTCCATGGCTTTCTGCACAATGCCCGGGACAGCATCATAATATAAATTTGCCGCTTCGCGTGCCTGAAAGAAGACGTCCGGATTCTGCGCAGAGCCGCGGAGAACAGGATGTTCGGGCGACAGTGCACGTTCCCGATGCTTCTGAACCAGTTCGTCGCTGATCATGGCTTTCATATCGGCATCGCTCAGCTGCTCGATCTTCATCACTTCGTGCGATGTGCGGAAACCGTCGAAGAAATGGATGAACGGAATGCGCGATTCCAGCGTGGAGGCGTACGCGATAAGTGCAAGGTCCATCGTTTCCTGCACGGAATTCGAGGCAATCATTCCCCATCCGCATTGACGTGTTGCCATAACGTCGCTATGGTCGCCGAAGATCGAAAGTGCATGTGTTGCCACAGTACGTGCGGCTATGTGAAAGACTGTCGGGGTTAACTCACCGGCAATCTTGAACATATTGGGGATCATCAACAGGAGGCCTTGTGATGCAGTGAACGTGCAGGAGAGGGCTCCCGCTTGAAGAGCGCCATGGACGGCTCCCGCGGCCCCCCCTTCGCTTTGCATTTCAACAACCTGTGGTATGGTGCCCCAGATATTTTTACGTCCCTGAGCAGACCATTCGTCTGCCCATTCACCCATATTGGAAGAAGGAGTAATAGGATAAATTGCTATGACTTCGTTAAGTTTATGAGCAACATAGGCCGCTGCCTCATTGCCGTCGATGGTGACTTTTAATCGTCCATTTTGTGAGTTTGCCATTGTATTATTCTCTTCTATTTATTCATTGATGAAAAATTCCACGGCCGTATATCTACGACAAGAATTGTTCCGTTCTGCGGAGTCAGATACCGGTTAAATTTGGCAAAAAAAGTCCGTAACTCCAAAGAGAATTCGCAGTTCTGCGAGATATGTCCGGCGGGTTTGCAGAAGTGGCAGATGGAAAGAATACCTACCTCATGAGGAGAAAATGAGAGCATAGAGTGAACTTGCGGTTTTCTCCAAAATCAAGTACCATTTTGCTACCTGATTCTCTTATCTCCTGCCTCATCATTCTACTTTAGAGAATCCGGGAAGAGCTATCATCTTCAAGAGCATGGAATCGATCGAGAAACAAACGGGTAGTTTGTTTTCTGTTTTGACGCAAGAAATGCGGCTGCGGAATTACTCTCCTAAAACCATGACTGTCCGGCTGAGATAATTCATAATTCCTGTAAAGCATTGTCAACATGAGTGATACAATCATTTTGAAGCGGTTTCGATTTCAATTCGGAAACACAGTGTGTGCTCAAGTGTTTTTAGAAATTGTTCAATAAAACTTCATCGGTACGGAATTTGTTTCATACGTCAACCGGACAGTTGTGTCCTAAAACCATTAAAGCATACAAAAGTTGTATTCGCAGTTATGCTCAGCGCATTGCGCCGAAGCATCCACGTGAAGCGAGCAATGCCGAAATCAGAAACTATCTCCTCTACCTTCTCACAGAAAAGAAGTCTCCGGCAAGTACGGTGAATCAAATTTTCAACGCATTACGGCTTTTGTATGTTGATCTTTATCATAAACCATTCGTTATCGGAAATCTCCCTCGTCCACAGAAGGAACAGAAGCTACCTGATGTGCTGAACGAAGAAGAAGTCTTAAGGATTTTCCGCTCTGTGGAGAACTTGAAACATAGGACCATGTTGATGCTGACCTATGCAAGCGGACTGCGCGTAAGTGAAATAGTAAAACTGCGAATTGAAGATCTCGATGGTGAACGAGGGCTCATCCATATTCGTGAAGTAAAAGGGAAGAAAGACCGCTATACATTATTGCCGGAATCAATGAAAGGTCTCTTGAATCAATACTGGAAGACTTACGAGCTTGGTAATTCTGGATGGTTATTCCAGGGTGCAAATCCCGGACAACATTTATCGGCACGCAGCATACAAGCCGTTCTTGAAAACGCAGTGGAAAAGAGCGGTATCAAGAAGTCGATTTCAATGCATACACTGCGTCACTCGTTTGCAACACATCTTTTAGAGCAAGTTACTGATCTACGGTATATCCAAGAACTGCTTGGTCACCAAAGTTCGAAGACAACAGAGATTTATACGCATGTAAGCAAACGAATTCTTGGAAAGATTAAAAGTCCTCTTGATCGCCTTGCAGATCAAGTGCTGATTTCAAGCGATAACAAAGAAATAAATCTATTAGATAAAAAATAAAAACGCAGTACCGCGTTTTTACAAACGTTAGGCGAAAACTGCGGCAATCCTAATACCAATAACCATATGGCCTTCCCCAGCAAGACTCAACAATATGTAATTGATTACGACGGTCCTCAACTAGTCGTTGTCGCCGCTCCAGGTACCGGCAAGACGTCCGCCATAGTAGCTCGTATGACCAGGCTTCTCAAAGAGAACCCAGATCGCGAGATCAGCTTTATCACATTCACGCGTGCCAGTCGCCGCGATACCGACAAGAAACTTCGACACGAGGTTGGAAACCAGGCTCTTGATGCAGCCACATTCGACTTTCCACGTATAAGCACACTTCATACCTACGCCAAGAGCATAGTGCACAAATACTCTGGTGTTGTTGGAAGAGATCCACATTTCAGTGTTCTCATTGAAGACCGCGCTGAACGAGACCTTGTACTCGCTGAGACTATGATAGATTTGGACATCAATCTCGATGTCGCCGCCCTCAAAAAGATCTTATCACATTATCGCAATACCGGTGTGTGGCCAACACAGACGTCTTTGCCCTCTAAGCTGCTCAAGGCGATCTTCGATAGCTTTTCTTCCTTGCTTGAGTTCTATAATACAATAGATATCGATGGTTTGGTGCCTACTGCTCTCGACATCCTCGCTGGCGGCCATGCGCAACTACCCGCGATCTTTCTTCAGGTAGATGAGTACCAGGATATGAATCCCGTTGACCAAGAACTCATTGATCTGATTAGTGCCAACAAGAATAGTCGGATTGTGGTGGTGGGAGACGATGCTCAGAGTATTTACAGCTTCCGTGATGCACGATATGTAGGTTTGAGAACGCTGTGGGAATCGCGCACGTGGGACTCTATCTCTTTCCCAGATTCTCACAGGTTACCTGCACACATCGTCAGGGCTTCTCACGCACTCATCAGCGGTCGAGGTTACTTGGGAGAAAATGTAACCATTCCTGCCGACGATGGACAGAAAATCTCGCTCCTGCAATGCACCACGAGCGACATGCAAATCGAGGTCACTTCGTCCTTCATCGCAGAATATCTTCAAAGCAAGAAAAACCGCAAGGGCGACCATCTGACCTATGGTGATTTCATGGTCCTTTGCCCCACGGGCACTCTCGTCTCCAAGACAGCAAACACTCTGCAGGCACAACTCAATATTCCCACAAAGCAACGCGAGAAAGCGACCATTCCCGATGACTACTGGAGGCTCTTGCTTCTCCTACGCATGTTCAAGTATCAGGATAGCCTAGCTCTGCGTCAATGGCTCGAGATAATTCAGTTCCATCCGAATGAGATCAAGACCTTGCGCCAGCAGGCTATGGAGGCAAAGACCACGCTATATGACTTCTGCTCGAAGGCCGGTCTTCCCAAACTCGACAAACTCTTTCGTGATTTGGCGCAGCTCAAAGTTTCCGAAGGCGACAGCGCTCAGTTCCAACGCGCTATTCTCGAATTCCCGGACTTGCTCGTGGATCAAAGTCTATTTCCAGATATTGGATTTGATGATGCCAGTATAGCCAACACGCCCGCAAGACTCCCTTCAATAATAAGGTCCATACATGAAAGATTTGGCCTGCTCGATGCTGATCCCAACATTCCTGACGATCCACGCGTTCTTGTGACTACACTTCACTCTGCCAAGGGTCTAGAGGCTGAGTTTGTCTTCATTCTCTGGCTCAATTCTGAATTCATGCCCTCCCCGGGCAGAGATGCGGAGGAGGAACGCAGAGTCCTCTATGTGGCCCTCACTCGAGCCAAACAGGATGTCACTTTGATTTTTCACGAAAAATTCAATGGGAAGAAACGAATTAAAGAGGATGCAATGTCACCTTTTCTGCGAGATATCTCTGAACACCTTAAGATCGCACGGATCACGAGGGCCGATTTCAGCTAGTAGGGTTGCCACAGCTTCGCCTAACACGCATAAAAATGAAACATAATTTATCGATATTAAAGTCTGACGTTTCGCTCTGTAGAACATTGCTTCGTGCGCGAGAATGGATTTGTCATAGCGCACTCAGCAACGTCATTTTTATGCAAAACGTTATACGCAATCGCTATGGGGTAAATTTTATAAATCAAAGGAGTTAACTGAATATTATGAAGGCAACCCAACTATATCAATATCTTGAGAAAGACTTTATCACTCCAGAAATGAGTGATGAATGGGCGCAGTACATGGATTCTGTTGCCGATTTTCTTAGTGAAAACTTTAAGAAAAGGTCTATGGGATTAGTTTGCGATTTCGCGACAGAAATCAATAAAGTATATACTGCTGTTTTTCCATCAAGAGAAGTCATGCAAAGAATTTTAGATGATGGAACTCAAGATGCAATGCTTTTTATTCATCACCCATCGATTTGGGATATTAGAAAAGCTCCAGAAGTTTTTCAGCAAATGAATAGAGATTTGTTGCAACAATTTAAAGATAGAAGAATCTCTATTTATAATCTTCACGTACCTTTAGATAATTTTGGAGAATATTCAACAAGTGTTACTTTAGCAAAAGCATTAGGAATTAAACCTGAAAAATCTTTTGCTCCTTATTTTGGTGCCTTAGCAGGTGTATTCGGAAAGACAGATTCAACAACAATTCAAGATTTAAGAAAAAGATTTCAAGAAGCTGTTGAACATGAAATCAGTTTATACAATTACGGAGATAACGAAATCAAAAATAGAACTGTTGCTGTTGTAGCAGGGGGTGGATTAGATGAAACAATCGAAGAAATCGCACAAAACAATGTAAATATTCTGATTACAGGCATCTCAGTAAAAAACGATCATTCTAAAAAGGCACATGAATTTGCTGAAAAACATAGAATAAATATTCTTGGCGGTACTCATTATTCTACCGAAAGATTTGCTTGTATATCGATGGTTGATTATTTTAAGAAAATTGGGTTGCCTTCTGAGTTTATTGAAGATAAACCCGTAATGGAAGATATGTAAAATTTGCCCCCTCGCGACTTTCTCGCTTATGCTCGAACCGCACTGCGCTCTCCTCCTTTCAGTCGTCGGGGCGTATTACAGCGGATATGAGGTTCGCCCCTCAGCTCGGGGCTCACCCAAATTGCTCCCGTTGGTCGCAACTTCTCATATCCACAAACGTTAGCTGAAACCACCACCACTAGAAAGGGAACAATCATGGAAAAGCCTCAAAGGATGCCGCAGATCTACGGTTACTTGGTATGCTTAGTTGCCGTTATCACCGTCCTTATCTGTGCGTCGACACTCATCTATGCGATCATCGACCTTGGTGATCCAATACATACCGGGTGGACACCGCCTGAGGCGCCAAGTCTCGCCTCCTTTGATAATTACAAAATGGATATTCTCAAATCAGTTCCCAAAGAAGGTGAGGCAGCAAAAACAGCATACATTCCTGACGATCAGACTTTGCGCGCAATGTATGAGGCGGCAAAGAACGATAAGATTCAGAGGGCACGACACGAATCGAATCGCACGGTCGTAATAGACAGCATACTTATCGTGATATGTATCGTGCTCTTTGTAACCCACTGGAGATGGATGCGGAAGTTCTTAAAAGCTGAGGTGTAGGTATCTTGATGCAATGGAAATACTAAAAACGAACCTGAACACGGAATACGAGCGTGCCGGATCGTCGATGATTATCTGAGCAGGTTCCTGAACAGGTTGGAACTCGTGTGGCAAAACAACGAACGCATAACAGCACAAACCACGACACTATCTTATTCTGATATGCAATGTTGAAGCGCAGTTCAAAATCAGTTGTGCTCGTTCCATGCCACGCTCATTTGATAGAAAAGCGTGGAGTGCGGCACGGCATTGCTACTGCACACGTTATACGCCAGGCGTCAAAGCGAGTATTCAGATAGTGTCCTATCACATACGGAAATTTGAAGCATGATCCTCGTTGCAGTAACAGGGCCGATCGGCTCCGGAAAGACAACCCTCCTTACACTCCTTGCAGAATGGGCGAAGGAGAAACAGAAGCCGGTCGATGGTTTTCTTGCTGTTGCCCGCAAGCGTGGAAACACATACCGTGGTGCAGTCACTTATGTTCTCCGGTGGATTTCTTCAGGCAGGGAATTGATCTTCGCGGAGCGCGACGACTTCCGTTATCCTCCATATCGATTCAACAAGGAAGCAATCGAGGAGGCGGAGGGCTGGGCACGGGAACTCGCACTGAAATCTCAACTATCGCTGCTCATCCTGGATGAATTCGGGCCACTTGAAGCCCAAGGCTCCGGACATATGCGCTACTGGCAAATCCTACGGGCGGCAAATCCGGAAGTTGTCGCCATTTCAGTTCGGGACACTCTTGTAGAGAAGATTCAGTCGCGTCTGGGACTTCCCTTCGACATAATAATTGATGCCACGTCACCGAAAGCGTTGCACCGGCTTCGGGCTGTTGTCGATCAGCATTCTGATTGGGTCCGTGCGGGTCAGTTTGGGGCGACGGCGGGAGGATTTGAAGCAACCGTCGGCTCCACGCTACATGGCGCGAATGTCCCGATGCGAGGGCTCTTCCTGTCGACCGTTCAATCGCTTCTCATGATGTATGCCGGTGATCGAATGAGAGTCCGGAGCCGGGTGGTATGGGTGCCGTTTATTTCGGCCGGGTTGAAAGCTCTCTCGCCCTCTGGATCCCGGCTTCGTCCAATGCTTGCAATATCCATTCAAGGAATTCTCTTTAACCTCGCAACAAGTGTCTTGGGCTGGAACGTCGGTGGAATATTCATTGGTGGATGGCTCGTCGGTGCATGGGCAGCTTCTCAGGGGATACTCCTTCAGTATCTGTTCATCGGTGCGGGCTACTTCCAGGCAATCGATACGGTCATTCGCTGGTTGGTCGAGCGATTGCAGATGACTCTACCGGGTGTAACGATTTTGATTCTGCTCTGGATTTCGTTTTGGGGCATCATCTCAGCAGTTGTTACCCTCTATGCTTGGTTGCGCCGCCACAATCTCCCCAACCGCCTCAGCGTCCTTTTATCAAAAGGAACACAAGGAATGGTGTGGAATGTAGCTAAACCGACGTTCACCTCAGCCATTCGACATGGTGCACATGATCTTGTGCGGCCTTTCTTTTGGGTGCCGGTTCTCATCGTCGCAACAATAGTTTTAACTGCTGGATCGTCGTGGGAAGGAGTGATGTGGATAGCTGTTCGAGCGGTTAGTGTCGGTTGGGTTTTCTTTTCAGCTGTCCGCATGATCGATCCACTAACACTAGTTAGGTGGTTTAAGCGAAAAGGATTGTGGGGCCCTGCCCTGGCTTTCAGCAGAGCATTCCGTCGTCAGTCAGATAAAATCCCCTCTGAAAAGGAGAATCATGTCGAATCCTAGGATAATCATCCAGCGCCCGGCGTATAACACGCCGCACCACGTCGCTCCGTCATTTGAAAAAGATTAAAGTCGTCGCTCAACCCCGTCTCGCCACAAAAACATTGATCATTAATAGTGGCGAGACGAGACTGCATGTTACCTAAACGTTAGGCGCCATTGTTTTGCTACTTATTCTTTAGTTCTGTGAAGGAGCACCAATATGAATACTTATCGTTTTATCTCGGTCATCATTCTTGCTTCTTTATTGAGTGGTTTTACTGGGTGCCAGAAGCAACAGCCTCAAACTCTTGAGGAAGTACTGATGCTTTATGGTCAGAACAAACTCGAACAGGCACTTCCATTATTTAAATATCTCGTCGCTCATGATATCGACAATCCCGAGAAGTGCGTATGGCTTGCAGAAACATACCGGCGATTGGGCAAAAAAGAAGAAGCGATGAAGACGGCCAGACGTGCACTTGTGCTAGATCCGCGCAGCAGCTTTGCTCATACAATTATTGCCGAGGCATCGAATCCTGTCGTAGGCGAGTGGCCTCAGGCAAACTCGGACACTACCTGGGTCCATCTCATGAAGGCAATTGAATGCGATTCGACCGACGGACATCCGTGGCTTCTCATTTTCGGTGAAGCGATGCACCGCGGAGAGCCTGAGATGATGCGGCGATCTTTGCGGTCACTCGTGGGGTCTGGATTCTTGACAAAAGCAGCACTCTCCTATGGACGCTGGATGCTGCGTGCACTTCCAAATAATGCGATACTCCTCACCAATGGAGATATGGATACCTATCCCCCTTGCGCAGTGCAGGAAGTTGAAGGCTTCCGAAAAGATGTCGTCATCGTCAACAGGGGTACCCTTGAAACAAAATGGCACGCGCGGTTCCTACGCGACTATGCTGGAGTTTCACTGCCTGTTGACGACGCGTGGCTGGAGCAATTCAAAGCTTGCAGGGATTCTCAGGGCAATCTGGTTACACTTTCTGACGAGATTTTTCGCAAATGGATTGAACAAAAATCCAAGGGATCCTTCCATCGTCCGATCGCTGTTGCTGTGACTGTGGAGGAGCGATACTGGCCCGAAATTAAGAATAACATGCGTTTCGCAGGAGCATTTCTCCAATGGCAAGATACTACTGTTGCCAAGACAGTTGACACAGCTTCAATGCTGAAGAGTCTCGAGGACGTGAGTCCAGACAGTTTCACCGGCCCTTGGGTAAGTGAAAGGGATAGGAGTCCGATTCGAAGAATGTATACTAAGAACCTTGTTCGAAACGTTACCGAAGCTGCAATTATGTGCAGCGAATTCTTCTTACGATCAAAACAGGTTTCGGAAGCAAATCGCTGGGCTAATTGGGCAGATGAACTTGATAGGAATGCAGAATTAGGTCCGGTATTTACCGAAAGAATCGCTCAACTCAAGGAAGGCATCGCGAAGGCAACACGGTAGAAGAGCGACCACGCTCAGACAGGCAAAACAACGAACGCATAACAGCAACAAAAATGTAAAATGAACCATAGCTTCGCTCACAAACAATTAGTGGTTGAGTGACAAATAAAAAGGTACCACCCTTTTAGCGGTAAAATTGTTATACTTGTTCACAACTGTCCGGTTGACGTATGAAACAAATTCCGTACCGATGAAGTTTTATTGAACAATTTCTAAAAACACTTGAGCACACACTGTGTTTCCGAATTGAAATCGAAACCGCTTCAAAATGATTGTATCACTCATGTTGACAATGCTTTACAGGAATTATGAATTATCTCAGCCGGACAGTCATGATACTTGTTCATTGACATAATAGCTATTCATAAAGAACTATCTCTCAAAGAGAATGAGTGAAGCTATGCGCAAACGAGACTCGAAGATCCAACGACAAAGAGTGCACGAGCTATTTTTTTATCCAAGCTCTCGCAACGCGCGATAGGACGCCAAGAACACGTCTCACGAAACTTCGTTATGGCCTGGACAAAATCGCCAGATCAAGATATTGCCAAAGACGGACGAGGTTGGAAAAAGCATCGTCTCCGGTCTTACACAAAAAGGGACGAAGAACGTGTTCTTGCCATTCACCGACAACTAGTGCCGATCCAATTAAGATTTCTTGTGTTTTGAGTTTCTTTTATTGCGATACGTGATGAAGTCGTTCCAAGCATTTTGCATATCGCTATGAGTTTTATAGAATGAGTTGTTTAGGACAAATT
>Ga0268280_1000074_pt1 | contig 99890 bp, 80 predicted proteins | sample saktaG_9_FD_190139 | JGI IMG/M metagenome (GOLD analysis project Ga0268280, IMG submission 190139) | Saline water microbial communities from Sakinaw Lake, British Columbia, Canada - sak_2011_5_24_40m | ecosystem: Environmental > Aquatic > Non-marine Saline and Alkaline > Saline ...
AACAGCGGGAAGGAAGAAATACAGAACAAACGGAAGACAAGGGTACACTAAACCAATGAAGAAAGCGGGCTTGAAGCAGGGGGAATAATAATTGTCGCTGGAGAGGAATTATAGTTGACGTTGATCACAAAGCATATTTTTACGCAATACCCACAATTTTTACCATGATGTACATTCTCCATTTTGAATATTTTCCTCCGCGCTTTTTGGCCTTGTTCCTTCTCTTCATTCCGGTCTTGTTCGTCTTCGGACGAAGTTTTCTCAACTATTTCAATTCCTTAATGCAAAAAGGGGGATATGGAACGTTCAACGCCCTCATCGTCGGTTACAACGGTGTCAGCAACAAGATTGTAGACACATATAGTAAAGTACCTCAACTGGGATGCAGGATCCGGGGAATTGTCGAGATCAACAATGGGAGTCAGACCAATGGTTCCACAGAAAATTCGTCGTTCATTCCTCACTATCAAATAAAAAGGTTGGAAGAGGCCGTTGCGAACGAAGCTATCGATCGTGTCCTAGTCCCTTCGATCGACGATGCAGCTGAGCTGCCCGATCTTCTGAATATCTGCAGGGACAGGAACATAGATCTGAAGATTCTCTCTCCAGAATTCGACGGACTCTTGAGGTTTACGCATGTTCATGACGTCGCCGGGATCCCCCTCTTTTCGCGTAAGAGAATAATTACCGAAGTCATGAAAAAAATCGTGAAGCGCATATTCGATATCGTTGGGGCTGTCGTCGCACTCGTTATCGCAGCCCCCATCATATTTGCCGTCTCGATTGCTATCCTCATTGAAGACGGTAAGCCGGTCTTTTTCCGGCAGCGCAGAGCTCTTGCCGAAGGTAAGAAACAGATCGATGTACTTAAGTTCAGAACAATGAGGAAGGATGCTGAAGATCAGCAGGAGGAGATGTACAAGCTGAACAAGACCACCGGAGGACTTTTTTACGTCGAAAGCGATCCGCGTGTCACTCGTGTAGGTCGATTCCTCCGTAAAACCAGTATGGATGAGATACCGCAGTTTTTCAAAGTCCTGACAGGAGAAATGAGCCTCGTCGGTCCCCGTCCGCTCTCACTTGCCGATCTCAAGAATATTACCACAGAGAACAGGATGCGCGGGTTCTATGAACTTCGCGCCAATGCGAAACCGGGGATTACCGGATTGTGGCAGATCTCGGGGAGGCGCGAAGTGAACTTCAAGGAAATGGTGCTGCTCGATTTGTACTACATCGAAAATATGTCCATCATGTTCGACCTCGAAATCCTTTTCGCGACCGTCAACGTTGTACTCTTCGGCAAGGGCGGGCACTAGTTAAGTACAAACTATCCACAGGCAGGCTTCGCGCCTTTTTTTGTTCTAGAAATTCTCCCGCCGTCTCTTCATCTATAATCTCCTCCGTCAATGTTCCATTATAGCGATGTCCTTTCATTCGAAGTTCAATATTCTTAATTGATTCCCATTCTGTCAGGGTTATTTTACCCGACGCACTTTACGGGCAGGTCCCTTTTCAGTACCCTTCACACTTTTACGGATGCAACGCATCATTGGTACAGCTTGATTTTCTGGTTTTGATTGTATATGTTTAACATATCATCTATGCAGACTCGCAAAACAATGATAGAAACGGCCGAAGGTTTTGACTGGGACATTGGAAACATCACCAAGAATTTAAAGCATGGTGTCTCGCTCGCTGAGACGGAGGAGTTATTTCTTAATCCACCCTATTTCGTCTCTCCAGACGAAAAGCATTCGATGAGCGAGCTGCGTTTTACATGTTATGGAAAAACAGTCAAGAGCAGACACCTGGTGATCGTTTTTACCATGAGGGGAAAAAACATACGCGTAATATCAGCGAGAGACATGAACAACCGAGAGAAGAAGCACTATGAAGAACAAACTAAAAAAATTACCCGCTTTTAAAAGTGAGGAAGAGGAAAGCAACTTTTGGGCCACTCATTCTCCGCTTGACTACCTTGACCATTCAAAGACTATTGTCGTTCAAGCGGTCCCGAATTTGAAGCCGTCAACAGAGTTTTTGTCTATGCGATTGTCCTCAATCATGCTGGCGCAATTGAAAACCGTTGCTAACAGAAAAGATTTGGGGTATTCTTCTCTGGCGAAAGTGTACATCGAGAAAGGCATCAAAGAGGATCTCAAAGGCGCGGCATAAATTCCCATAAAGCCATCAATGGTGAAGGATATTGCCGTTAAAGTGTCAGGAAACCCACATGCGTTACAATTCGGTGGGTAGGAAACTCCTGACACCACAGATCTCTTCTATAATACTCTCCGCTATTGTCGCATTATCCCCATCTTTGTCTTCACATTTATTTTCACATGTTATAATCTTTGGCAAGGGCGGGCACTAGTCCTTTCTCAATTGTCATTTCGAATCCTGCAACGCAGGGTGAAAAATCTGTTACCTGCTAAGCCAAGATTTCTCTTCCGATCGAAAAGCATCGGAATCGAACACCAAGTTGCGAGGGAGATAATCTCCCGAGTAATTAAGTCGGGAGTACAACTCCTTCCTAGCTATGGCCTGCACGTTTTTGTTTGGGGCATCTTTCTTGAGAATGTCCAAAGATCCTTGAGATCGGTAGTAAGATAAAAGAGTCCCGCAAAGCGGAACAACAGTGCTAGGTCATTTGGTACGACTGTCAGGTTGCCGCGGTTGCAAGTGGTTCACCTATTTGTTAACTTACTCTATACGAACGATTCGATTCTATAAGACTCCTTCTGGACGTTGTCCTGTAGAAGAATATTTAGATACTCTTTCAGACCGACACGCTCAGAAAGTAGTCTGGGTGTTCCGGATTGTTGAAAAACTAGACATTGTGCCGCAACAATATTTCAAGAAACTTGTCGGTACGAATGATTTATGGGAAGTTCGGGTGCAGATCGGTGGTAATAGCTATCGGTTTCTTGGATTTTTCGATGGATCAAATCTCTTGATCTTAACAAGTGGCTTCGTAAAAAAACAGCAAAAGACCCCTGTTCGGGAAATTGAATTAGCTTTTCAAAGACGAAGTGATTATCTCCAAAGGAGAAAGTAACTATGAGCGATGTAGAACGATATATCGAGCAACGGAAGAAACGGAGTCAAAAATTTGCAGAGAATTTTGAGTCTGGATATGAGGCATTCGAATTTAGTATCATGCTTCGGCAAGCAAGAGAACGTGCAGGAATAACTCAAGAATTTATTGCAAAAAAATTGCGAACGAAAAAATCTGCTATTTCTCGAATTGAAAACCATGCCGAAGACATCCGTCTTTCGACGCTTGAAAAGTATGCAAGAGCCTTAGGCATGAAGCTCAGGGTACAGCTTATTGTCTGATGACAAGTATTCGTTGAGGTATTCCTTAGAAGCGTAGAGTTCTCGTAGGACGACCCACACACTCATATCTATTAAGTTCCCGCAAGGAAGGTGTGACGATGGCAGATAGGATAAAGGCGGTTCATTGGTATAAGTTTGTACAAGATGGAAAGATTCTCGCTTGATCAGGAAAAGATCGAAATTGGGATTCATATCCGGATCCGGCGGTAGTCCTTCAAAGAAATTCAGACAAGCACTTCAAAAGCTGAAAGACTTTGATGGATATCTTGGATGGTCGGAATCAAATGCATTTTCCCACACGCTCACGGATGTAATCGCAAGCCTTGCCGGTTCTGAGATTGATCCGAAGGAAGGGATTGAACTTCTTCTTGAATTCTATCTCACGGATGAAGTTATGCTTAACTCATGTGATGATTCAGACGGCACCGTCGGAGATGTTTATAGAATCGATGCGTGTAACCTATTTGTCCGATACGGTAGGGCATGTGAGAACAAGGGATGGATCGCCGATAGAGTACTTGAATTGTACCGCAAAGATGATTTCGGCGTGCGAGATGAACTGCTCAACCGAGCGGTGGAGTATTTACCACACGAAGTTCTTTGCTCAATGGCCGAAACGCTTTGGCAGGAAGCCGATTCGCACAAGGCTGAATTTGGCAAAAGGCATCTCTTGATAGCAGTAGAAGCCATTGCCCGCCAGCTCAAGGATGCGAGGCTGTTTGAGAAAGCGCGGATTGCCGGCTGGGGACCTGAACCACATACCGCAGCATGCATTGATATTGCACAGGCATATCTTGAAGCCTATGATGCGCCAACGGCGCTTTCATGGCTCCGGAAGATACCTGATGGGGATAATTTCCAGGAAGGAGATCGCGATGCGGCATTGTTTTCTGTTTTTGCCGATCTCGGGATGGTGAAAGAACAGTCCGATGTTGCATGGAGAATCTTTCGACGCAGCCGATGTCCTGAAACCCTTGACCTGCTTCTTTCTACAATCGGAGAACATCAGCGCAACCGTGTGGTGAAGGATGAGATCGAACTTCTCCTGAAAGGAAAGAATTTAGACTTTCAGGATGTGCAGTTTATTCTTCACGTGGGCGAGGTAATAAAAGCTGAAGAGTTAGTCCTGAGGAATGCCCGGCAGTTGGATGGGTCACGGTACTACGACATCCTGCCTCTAGCAGACTCCTTTGAGCGAAACAAGCGTTATCTCACAACTAGCATTCTTTATCGTTCTCTTGTCGACTCGATTCTTGAGCGGGGAATTTCAAAGTACTATCATCATGCTGTCAGGTATATGAAACATCTCAATCTACTCATGCCGCTTGTGAAGGATTGGCGGGGATTTCAATCGCATGACGAGTATTTGGTTGTGCTTCAGAAATTGCATCGAATGAAATTCTCATTCTGGGACAAGATGGGAATGAGAGGGCTTACCAAGAAATTGTTGATGCGCCGAAACAATTCCTGGTAACCATCTTTCTGCAGAAATTGAACATCCTCACTGTGTTTCAACACTCTCAACCGTAACAGAATTGTACCGGCGACAACGTCCTTCGTGTGTACGTGCAGGATGATGTTACAGTTACGATTCTATTATGATAAGATTTACGATTCGGTAGAGCTAGTCTTGCATTGAGGTAGCGGATGATATTGTTATATCTGATGGGGGGAAAAAAAAGAGCCCATCATCTCAGAGACGGTCGAAATTGTAATGGGGGTCCGTAATGAGGAAGATAATCTTTTTAACTGGGCCATGTGTGAGAAACCGGTTCTCAGCAGTCAGGAATTCTCAACTGTGAACATACAGGAAGGTGCACTACCAGGGTGGACTTCCAATCCGATAGGGAGTCACAACATACGTTGATGAATTATGCGTTTAACAAGGATTCTGCCGGGACACCTAAGCCAGAGTGTAAAGATTTCATCATTTTTACAGTCAATCTTCTTTTCTTATTCATAATTTCAGACACTCTGTTTTTTCCACCAACATATTCCGCAAGATCTTTGGTTGTGAGACCAAGTTGTTCCAATCTAAACTTTATTGCTTCAATGGGGTCTGGCGGAGGAATGGGAAAATATTCTTCTTCAAAATTCTCTATTAATATGGAGAGAACATTCAACAAAGCCTCTTCATGAGAACCATTCTTTGCATCCATTAATTTGTGCGCAAGGGCTAAGGCAGTTCTATATTCTTTGTCCGTTGTTATATAGCCCACCTTTTTCACTATGGTTTCAAAATTAATTTTCATATCTCCTCCACATTTATTTTATCATACTCTTTGTGTGTTCCAACGAATCGAATATAGATGATACCAGTATGATAATGGATCTTTACTACAAGCCTGTATTTGTTGTGGCATATATCAAAAACAACCCTAGAACCTTTGATGATGCTTGCTTTCGGATATGCCAATAACATTTCGTATGGTGCTTTCCATTTCCCCTTTTTTGCTTCTGCGTACCAGGACAATATATCTTCTTTGGAATCCGATGTTTCCTTCTTTGAATAGAAATCAATAAGCATTGGTTTGCTGATAATTCTCATAAGGCAATATACTAAGTTCCCAAATTGGGAACAAGGGAAATTAATATTTATTTTTGTTAGAGAACCCAGGGATGAGGTGGCGATGTACGATTTCGTACAGTTGTGCAAACGAAGGACGAAAATCAACTCTTCAATAGTTGATTTTATGGGAAGGGGGAAAGAAGCTAGGACGAAATTCATGGGAGGGTAGCTTGTATCCACTCTGTGTATTGCGTAAATTGACTCAGGAGGTTGAGTAAAAAATATGGAAAATTTATTCAAACGGCACCATTTCCAAATCATCCGCGCCCGGCTTCTGTAACCGCGCCGTTTCATCCAGGTTCTTGCAGGACCGCGGCGGACCGGAAAGACAACACTTGTTCATCAAATTGCTTCAGAGGAAAATACCTCCCGGCAAGATTTGTCAGCTGATTGATTCCAAGCTTGATTCGGTAAAATGTTGTATCTTTATTCCGAAGGATTATGAATAGAATAGATCTCCATACGAAAGAAGTAAACACCTTTTGCGAAAAGCATCATATCAAGTCTCTTAGCGTCTTTGGCTCTGTCGCCCGCGGTGAATCAACAAAGCACAGTGATCTTGACTTGCTGGTGACGTTTTTAAAACCCATTTCTCTATTGCAGATGGTGAGACTTGAACGGGAATTGTCATCCATCGTAGGATGCAAAGTTGACCTTCTGACCCCCAAATCCGTCAGTCCCTACTTGAGAAATCGAATTTTAAAGGAGTCTCGTCCTGTCTATGCAGCGTGATGATACCGTTTATCTCAAGCATATTCGCGATGCAATTCTCAAGATCCAGAGATATACTCAAAAAGAATCCGCTGCTACGTTTGCAAAGGATACACTTACACAGGATGCGGTGATTCGATAAATTGAAATCATTGGGGAGGCAACAAAACGGCTTTCCAAAAGAGTTCGGTCGGAGAGCAAAGAGATTCCGTGGGATGATATTGCCGGTATGCGTGATAAGTTGATTCATGATTATTTTGGTGTAGACATCGAAAAAGTTTGGCTCACCGTCAAGAATGATATTCCTGTTCTCAAGAAACAAGTTACACGCATTATTAAATCGCTCTGATTTCCTTTTCCATCCTGCTGGTTCTACAAACTGTAATGCTTGCATCGGCAATTCCCATATTTATGGCAAGGAAGGGGTGTGATCTGTTCTCTTCGAGTTGCCTAGCATTACTATGATGCAGTGAAGGATTCTGTATTGGACAGGAGCAGCTGTTTTCATTGTTCCTGCAGCAATTGCCAAGGCAGACGAGGATAATAATTCATACTGGAAATATTATGATGCCATCAAATATCAAACAATTGATGACATATTTCAAATGAGCTTGATTTATGTCCGATATCTCCCGGATCGATCTAATACCTATCGAACCTTTCTTAGTAAGAGCGTATGGCACTCGTTACGCTCACTTGCCATTTATATACAAAAGTGTATATTTGTATAGAAATGTATATAAACGGATCAGAGAAACAACCAGACTTCCTAAGGTGTGTTATGGTCATTTATCATGTGCTCGACGAGGTTTTTCGGAACGGCTCGCAAGTATCGGTCATACGTCCTTTGCTAGACACCACCTCAGGGTGTTCAGGAAACGAAGTGGCTCGAATGTCGAGAATACATCCCCTTTCCGCTTTAAAAGCATTAACGGTACTTGAGCAACTAGGCATCGTCAATAGACAGCGTGGAGGGAGAGACCACATCTTTACGCTCAATCGTAATCACTATTTGGTCAAACGAGTCCTTGTGCCTCTCTATCAGGCAGAACAGGACATGCTCAAAGAAATTACCCATACGATTACCTTGGTATTGAAGCGTTCCGTTCTTAATGCGACGATATTTGGCAGTGTAGCAAAGCGGGAAGAAACACCAATGTCCGATTTTGATCTTTGTTGTGTTGTAAAAACAGAGTCACAAAAAGAGATCATCCGTAACCATTTTAATTCTCAAAGCCAAAAGCTACGCCAAACATTTGGTATTAGAGTTGCACCCATATTCTTTACGCTCAATGAATTGAAAAGCAAATCAAAAACTCAACTTGTTCATGATATCCTGGACCATGGTCTGTGCATAGCAGGAAAAGAATTAAAGGTTCTTCTCTATGACTAAACAACGAGGTGTGAAAGCAGTCGATCGGTCAAAATTCAGAGAATATCAACGGGTTGCGCAGCATTTTTATGATGCAACGAAGGATTCTGTTGATCTGGAATATTGGACAGCAGCAGCTGTTTTAATCGTCCATGCGGCAATTGCCTACGCAGACGCTCTCTGCATTAAAGTATCAGGTCAACGAAGTGTTGGAGAAAGTCACGAGCACACTGTAACGCTTCTTGAAGAACTTATTGCTGGAGGAGAAGAAAAAAAGAAGGCACTCAATCAACTCAAGCATATTCTAGAAGAAAAAACGCGCGTTTCGTATCTGGGGGAAATACTTTCACCTTCTACAACAAAAGAATTATGGAAACGGTTGGAGCGGTTCCGTGAATGGGCGGTAGGTGTTTTATCACGATAGTAAAGAATACTATAACCTATCACAGTTTCCCGATACGCATCAGTCGACATTAAAAGAGATGAGATATATTGCCTATGCAGAAACTTATGCTCAACGCGTCTTGATGTGCGCGTTCACCCTCCGCGGAGCAAAGATCAGGATCATCAGTGTACGCCAAGCATCAAAGAAAGAGCGAGCGGTCTATGAAGAAGAAAAAAGAAATTCGCGTATATGATACGCATGATACGACAGCATATATCGATCGAAAACGAAGCATGAAATTGGTCGATTTGGGCATTGAATTGCCATCTGAATCACCGACAAAAGTGCTGAGTATGCGTCTCTCGACGACGCTCCTGAATAAAATAAAAGCATATGCAAGTGAACACGACGTCCCTTATTCTGCCGTGATAAAAATGCTGCTTGCTGAAGGTATAGAATCAAAGCTTCATAATGCAGCACAGAACGCCAGATCATAGGATCAATCGATTGATGGAAGCTGGTTGAATCCGATAACCGGCCTTCCCATGTGTTGCACAGACTTTTCTTCGAGATGTATTTCTCGACACAGAGATATTCTGACGACAACAACTCCATTCCATTCATCCTCGTAAGTCGTAGTCCTTCTGTCTGCCGCTTGCAGTTTCATATGCAGATGTGTATATTATGAAAGATTCATACACACGAAAGGATGATATGCGCACCAATATTATCATTGATGATACCCTGATGTCGAAGGCCCTGAAGACATCGGGTTATGCTACAAAAAAACAAGTTGTCGAAGAGGCGCTGAAACTGCTCGTCCTCTTGAAGAAACAGGGGCGCTTAAAGTCTCTGCGCGGTCGTCTGAAATGGGAAGGCAGTCTTGACGAGATGCGGGCATCTCGATGATCCTGGTAGATTCTTCCGTCTGGATCGATTATTTTCATGGCGCTCCGCACTGGCAGACCGATGTCTTAGATGAAATGCTGGGGAAAGAGATCATCGTCATAGGTGATTATGTGTTAGCCGAGGTCCTCCAGGGATTCCGCTCAGATAAGGATTATGCAAAAGCAAAAACCATGCTCCAGTATTTTCCATGTTATGAACTCTGCGGAACAGCGATCGCCATGAAAAGTACAGAACATTTTCGATATCTGCGCAAAAGAGGTATTACCGTTCGAAAGACCATCGATGTTATCATAGCAACTTTTTGTATACAGAACGATCTGCTCCTGCTGCATAACGATAAAGATTTTCTCCCCTTTGAAAGATTCCTTAGTCTCAAGACAGTGAAAAGGATTTAAGAGCAAACAATGAAGAGCGGAGAAAGAGGAGCTGTTTCCCATCCAATTTTTGTTCTGATGAGCGCTCTGCTCTTGTTTGTTGCCATACCTTTGAGTCTCACAGCCCAGCAGCATCAGACCTCGCTGACAGGGACCGTCGTCAACCAAACGACAAAAGAAAGAGTCATTGGGGCAAACGTCCTGATCATCGGATCGACGTTCGGTGCATCGACCGATACTTCGGGCACGTTTGTTATCGCGAATCTTCCCCCCGGAACATATGAAGTCCGCGTTTCCGCCGTCGGTTATTCGCCGTTCATTGTCCGTGGTGTGGCAGTTGCCTCTTCTCACCCTGCAGAGATCACCATACCGTTAACGGAGCAGCTCGTTCAAATGTCCGAAGTTGTCACGGTGGGAGGGCGTTGGATGAACCTCACCGAACTCAATGTCAGCACCCGGTATCTCGACTATCGCGAGATCCAGCATACCGCCGGGGCGTTTGACGATGTGCTCAGAACAATCACGATTCTTCCCGGTGTCGCTCAAACACGCATTGATCGGAACGATCTTTCCGTGCGCGGCGGTTCGCCGGCTGAGAATCTCACTCTCATCGACGGGATTGAGATCGACAACATCAATCATTTCGGCACGCAGGGATCGGGTGGTGGAACGAACACATTTCTGAATCTCGACTTTGTTGAAAACTCATTTTTCTCCGGAGGGGGATTCGATGTCCGCTTCGGCGATAAGCTTTCCTCTGTTCTCTCGGTCACGATGCGGGAGGGAAGGAGAGACAAATTCCGGGGCAAGGCAACACTCTCGGCGACACAGGTCGGATTGAATCTCGATGGTCCTTTATCCGCGAATGGATCGTACCTGTTCTCGGTGCGGAGGAGTTATCTCGATCCGGTGTTCAAACTGTACGGCTTCACCTATACCCCCAACTTCTGGGATTTCCTGGGGAAGGTGAGCTATAATATCGGTGTATCGGACAAAATTGAAATACTCGGTATCGGTGTTATCGACCGGATTCATCGGTTCGACGAAAATGCCCAGCAGATCGCGGAGAACAACCGAAAGATCCTGGGTGATCTGACAAAAGCTGTCGGTGGAATCACATGGCGCCACGGATTCAATGTCGGGTTCATCTCTGTCAGCGGAGGGCATTCCTATTCTGAATATCGGTATGAGCAAGTTGGCGATAAAATCAATCCGCATCTATACAATTCATCGTATGAACGTGAAACATCACTGAAAGCAGATGCTATCATTCAGCTCTTTTCCTCAACGGAAGTGAGCATAGGTGCCGGAGCAAAAACAGCACGTCTATACAGCAAGATTCAAACGACGGTCATTCCCACAGGCTATACAAAGGATGCTATCATCCTTCCTATCAACCTTGTTGGCGATTCAAGTGGGTATAAGTACGCCGGGTATGTTCAACTGTCGCAAACTCTAGGACCGTTTGTTTGTTCAGCAGGCATGCGCGCTGATTACTTTTCCATGATCCATGAAAAATTAGTTCTATCGCCCCGATTTTCAACATCTGTCCAGCTCCTGCCGGCAACGAGAATCAACGGGAGCGTTGGGCGGTATGAACAATCTCCCTCGTATATCTGGCTCATGGCAAATCCTTACAACCGCGGACTCACACACATCGGGATGGATCAATATGTTCTTGGAGTGGAACAGTATCTCCGGGAGGATCTCAGCATCAATCTGGAAGGTTATCGCAAGCTGTACGACCACTATCCGGTCAGTCTCACACGTCCGTATATTGTCATGGTCAATACCGGCGGAGAAATTGAAGCGATTGCCGAGGCATACGCAGCACTGGGTCTCGATTTCCTGGAAAGCAGCGGCACCGGAGAGTCGCGCGGAGTGGAGTTGTTTGTGCAGAAGAAAGTATCGGATTCTCCGCTCTACGGGAGACTGAGTCTGAATTACAGCGAAACGACTTTTAAGGCGCTGGACGGTGTGAGCCGGCCCAGCAATTACGACCAGAGGTGGAGATTCACAGCCAGTGGCGGATATGCGTTTGATGAGCGGTGGGAGTTCAATGCAGCGTTCCATTTCGCAACCGGGCGACCGTATACTCCTTTCCGACTGCTGGGTTTTGAACGATCGAGGGATGATTACAATACGGCTCGAGTCGGTATCAATCATGGTCTTGATGTCCGTATTTCGCGACGCTGGGTAAGCGGAACGATTGTGTTGAATACTTTTCTCGACATTCAAAATATTTACAATAGAAAGCCCGAAGAGCCTCCGCAGTGGAATCAGGCAGGCAATTATGTCGAGGCAACTCCCACGCTCGGGATTGTGCCTTCCATTGGCGTGAGTGTGGAATTTTAGGGAATATTTACGCGTTGCTTCGTGAAAGGATGTTGTTACACGAAGAGCCACGAAGGAAGTACGAAGTTACACAAAGGGAATAAATCTTCCCTGCCTGCAGTCTTATGGCAGGGTGTATCTTCGTGACAGGATGTTATTACACGAAGTGCCACGAAGATCGGTGTGTGATTTATCCACATTGAAATCGTTATCCTGAGATTGAAGATTTTGTATAAATAACTCATTCTATTTGGCATTCAGTATGATTATCCATTTTTCGTGTCGCATAATGCTTTTTGTTGCGGTACTTATGCATACTGCTCCAGCGCCGATCCTACAAGGGGAGCAGGGCGTATGCGCAATCGAAGGCGTGCGACAGGATGCTCACTTGGGCTTTTGCAAGGCGTCTGGATGGAAGCGGTGTAACAATGGCGCCTGGCTTGGTACAGACAGGTCTTTATCGGGATATTCCTTCCTCGATGCGTTTGATAATTCGCATCATGGGACTCTTTTTTGGACGGAGTGTCGAACAAGGGGCCGACACAGCTCTCTGGTTGTCGAGCAGTTCTGATGTAGAAGGTCTCAATGGAAAGTTCTATGAACGACGAAAAGAAGTACCATGCATGTTCAGGAATCTCGAAGCTGAAGAAACCTTGTGGCGAACTTGCGAAGGATTGATGGATATCAGCTAACATCGATCCTCTATAACCATTCGAAGAACGTTTCTTCTGATGAAAATATTGGAGGAGATCATCATGCCGGAACAAATTCAATTCAAACTGAACGGAAAATCCATACAATTGAATGTAGATGGTGAACGCAAGTTGCTCTGGGTTTTACGCACCGACCTCGGCTTGACCGGAACCAAGTACGGCTGCGGCGAGAATTTGTGCGGAGCATGCACAGTGATCGTCAATGACGAAGCTGTACGATCATGTCAAATGATGGTAAAAGAAGTGAGGGGAAAAGAGGTTATGACGATTGAAGGATTATCGAAGGAGAATAAACTCCATCCCCTCCAGAAAGCCTTTGCAGAGCACGACGCGCTCCAATGTGGATATTGCACTCCTGGTATGATCATGAACGCATACGCCTTCCTCCGAAAGAATCCGCATCCGACAGCCGACGAGATCATAGGAGCTATGGATGATAATCTCTGCCGATGCGGTGCGCATCGGCGGATCGTCCAGGCCGTGGAGACTGCCTCGCAAAAAATGGAAGGAGGGTATTGATATGAACAGCAATCAAACTCCCGATCTCCCATTCAAGGGCGGGAGCTTGGACTTCGATCTGAATCGTCGAGAGTTCATAAAACTTGTGGGGGGCGGCATTGTTCTCTATTTCACTATTGGCGAAATACCTCTTCTTGCGCAGCGGAGAAATCTTCCGACTGATTTCAACGCATTCTTAAGAATTGGGGAAGATGGTCGAATTTCATGCTTTACTGGCAAGATCGAAATGGGGCAGGGAGTGATTACCTCCCTTGCACAAATGCTCGCAGACGAACTCGACGCCCCGCTCGATGCAGTAGACATGGTGCTGGGTGATACTGATCTGTGTCCCTGGGATATGGGTACATTCGGTTCGATGACCACACGATTTTTCGGTCCTGCATTGCGAGCAGCAGGAGCGGAAGCGAGATCCATCCTTCTCGAGCTTGCGGCGGAGCGGCTGAAAGTCCCTGTTCCCAATCTCGTCGCTGAAAATGGCATTGTCTTCGCACGTTCCAACCGGAACAACAGTATTTCGTATGCGGCGCTTGCGAAAGGAAAAAAGATTGAAAGACACTCGACCGGAAAGGTCGGAGTGAAGAAACCGTCTGAATTTAAAATCATCGGAAAGTCCGTGACCCGGCAAGATGCAACAGAAAAAATCACCGGGAAGGCAAAGTATGCCGGAGATTTGCGCTTTCCCGATATGTTGTATGCAAAGATCCTGAGACCTCCTGCCCACGATGCGAAGCTGGTAGATATAGATCTATCTGAAGCAAAGCAGGTGGAGGGAACAGTAGTTGTTCAGGAGCGCGATCTCGTTGCTGTTCTGCATAAATATCCCGATGTAGCTGAGAAGGCGCTTTCGAAGATCAAATCGAAGTATGAAAAGCCAGCTTCGGACCTTGATGAGAAGACCATTTTCGACCATCTTTTAAAAGTAGCACCGGAAGGAAAAGTGAGTTCTGCATCAGGTGATGTACAAAAAGGAAAACATGAATCGGAAGCATCGGTCGAAGCGATATATTATAATGACTACGTTGCGCATGCTCCTATCGAGCCGCATACAGCAGTTGTCAAGATTGAGGGTACGAAGGTTACGGTCTGGGCCTCAACCCAGACCCCTTTCAGTGCAAAAGAGGAGGTCGCAAAAGAATTGGGCGTTCCTTCTGAACAGGTGCGTGTGATGCCCGTCTTCGTCGGTGGCGGGTTCGGCGGTAAGACACGTAATTTGCAGATTGTCGAAACTGCACGACTCGCAAAATTGACCGGGAAGCCGGTTCAGGTTGCGTGGAATAGAAAGGAGGAATTCTTCTTTGATGCATTTCGCCCCGCAGCGATCGTCAAAGTGAATGCGGGAATCAAAAGATCGGCAAGCATCAGCTTTTGGGATTATCATGTATATTTCGCGGGTGAACGAGGGGCGCAGCATTTCTACGATATCCCAAACTCACAGACTGTCGTTTATAATTCGAGCTGGGTGGGAGCGGCTGGAACACATCCATTTGCTACGGGACCATGGCGTGCACCGGGAAACAATACGAATACATTTGCACGGGAATCTCACATCGATCTTCTTGCGGCAAAAGCAGAAATGGATCCGGTGGAATTCCGTCTGAAGAATCTCTCGAATCCAGCGATGCGTCGCGTGTTGCAAACCGCTGCGGAGAAATATGGATGGAAACCGGCGAAAGCACCGAGTAGCCGGGGAGTTGGAGTTGCGTGCGGTGTGGATGCAGGGACGTTGGTTGCCGCCATCGCAGAAGTTCAAGTGGAAAAAGCGTCTGGCAATGTGCTCGTAAAACGAGTAGTGTGCGTTCAAGATATGGGACTCGTGATCAATCCGGAGGGCGCGACGATCCAGATGGAAGGCTGCATCACGATGGGATTGGGCTATGCACTGTTTGAGCAAATCCGGTTCAAGGGAAAGGAGATCCTGGATCAGAATTTTGATACGTATGAGATTCCGCGCTTTTCTTGGGTACCAAAGATCGAGACAATCATCATTGACAACAAGGAGTCTGACCCTCAAGGCGGAGGGGAACCAGCGATTGTCACCATGGGAGCAGTCATCGCCAATGCAATCTACGATGCTGTCGGTGTCAGAATGTACCATCTTCCCATGACGAGAGAACGGGTCAAGGAAGCACTAAAGAAATCGTGATAATTTGGATTGAAATATCTGGATTTTGAAAGGTCTCTGAGTCATCTTTTCGGGCCTTCTTTATTTATCAGCAGAGAAGTATTGGCGTGTAGGGATTGTGATAGCAAAACTCTAAGCAATTCCTATCATCTCAAAAAGATCTTGTTAATGCAGAGCAAAAACTACCAATTTTGCGAGCGGCTTACGAACTCGTAAATCCATGTGTCGGGGGAAACAATCAAATCGACATCGCAATACTCTTCGAGAAGGTATTCACTGCTCCGTTCTCTGAGTTCAAGAGAAAATACACCAAACCAGTAGAACAATCGTAACCGTACCAGAATCGTAACTGTAGCAAGCTCTTGTGATTGCAATGATTGCGAGAGTTTGTTGCGGTTACGATTTGTTTTTATCGTTGTGGAGAACGATGATCATTTTACGAAATTATCACATATACATATTGCAAGTGATAGATTCAATATGTATATTCCTTTGCAGACTCATGGAGATCAAATGACCTACATTCGACGTTCCATAGAACCCCTCATTCTCGAAGCAGCAAAACATTTCCCGGTTATTCTTCTCACAGGTCCCAGACAGTCAGGGAAGTCGACGACCCTACAGAGACTGTTCTCTTCTCACGCGTACGTTACATTCGATGATCCTGTCGTGCGCACGCAGGCAGAACAGGATCCTGCTCTGTTTCTTGCAGATCATCCAGCCCCTGTGATTTTCGATGAAATTCAATATGTTCCTCAGCTTCTATCTGGCATTAAGATGGAGGTCGATCGATCCAAGCGACGTGGATCATATGTCCTTACCGGTTTGCAAGCATTTTCTTTGATGGAAGGAATCACAGTATCACTCGCTGGGCGTGTCGCAATTTTCGAACTGATGCCTTTTTCATATGGTGAACTTCCGATAATTAAAGATATGGATGAAGACAAAACATTTGAAGATATTATTCGAGGATTTTTCCCGGCTACCGTCGCCCAGCACATTCCTCCTCGTTTATTCCATGGTTCTTACGTCCAAACGTATCTGGAGCGCGATGTACGCAACATGCATGCTGTTGGTGATCTCCGGGCATTTCAGCAGCTTATTGAAATCCTGGCAGCCAACGTGGGGCAGATGCTGAACCTATCTAGGATCGGGGGATTGTGCGGAGTGTCCCATACAACAGTCCGGAAATGGCTTTCAGTCCTTGAAGCGTCAAGATTCGTGTATTTGCTGAGGCCCTATGTCAGAAATCTGCGGAAACGCGTAGTCAAAAGTCCCAAATTGTATTTCACTGATACCGGAATGATTGCACACATATTACGGGAGGCAAATCCCCGTGCTTTACGCAGTGGTGTGATGGGGGGAGCTATCTTTGAAAATGCTGTGATTATGGATCTGGTGAAGGGGAACTATAGCAAAGGCTCACCTTGGCAATTCTATTTTTATCGTGATAATAATAACGTTGAAGTGGATTTGATTCTCGTTCGGGGAAGTGAGCACCTTCCTGTGGAAATCAAGCTAAGCAGAACTCCTACAGAACAAATGATTGTAGGCCTCAAGAGCGTCAAGAAACTTATAAAGGCAGAGCAGGCTTATCTGTTGAATTCACGTACGGAATCGGTGAGCATGGCAGATGGCATAAAAGCAGTTCATTGGTATCAGTTTGTCCGGGATCAGAAGTATCTTGAGTGAGGAAAACAAAATGCACTCCCCCCATTACGCGATCTCTCCAGACCAAAAGTTTTCAATTTTCCAGAATTTACTGGATTGAATGAATGAATCTTGCTGATCCAAAGAATGTAGAACTCTTCATGTCTTTCTTTCGGGGCAGAACAGATGCGTATGCACGCCGATGGAAAAAGGAGGGACGATCGGGTTCGAAAGAGATCTCTACAAATAACTGCTCAAAAAGAAGAATATAAGCCAGGGTTGGTAGCAGTGGTCATGATACTCCTCCATGTATCCTGTACGTCCCTCCGTATCAGTTGACCTAAAGCAAATCAATACTCCCCGCCCGATCTTCGATTAGCTGTTTGTAATCCTTCTTGAGTGTATCTATCAAAAACGATAATTCGATGAACTCAAAGAATTTTGGGATGTTCACTTTAAGGCTTCCCAGGCTGTTTTGCACAGATCTTTCATTGAGAGAGAAATTCTTTCCGAGAGCTATGAAGTCGTTGATATTGAGATTTCGTTTCTTACCGTTTATCGTCAGAGCGGTCTCCTCGGTATCTTGAGGGATGGCAAGCTTGGTTGAAACAAGATCATAAGCCGGCGAAAGAGTTATAGAGCTATGAGATTGCCGAATGAGCGAGAAGTTTTTCAGATGCATGTCAGCATTTCCTGTAAGGAAGGAAAAGATCGTCACTTCAAAGAGTTCTATCAGATCAAGCCCCGGATGAGAAGAATAAGTTTGAACAATCTTTCCAATCTGTTCGATCGAACCTTTGTATTTGTCTTCCGTGAGCCGCCCCGATAATTGGCACATATCCTCCATCGCCAACTTCCTGTCTTTCATACGGTCTATTCGTTTTGTCACATACGCAAGTTCACCGGATTTGAGCCTGATAAGACTATGAGGGACTGTCCTGATCTTTGCGATCTCAGCCAGATGCATGGTTGCATCTTCAATTTCCGGCAGGTGGCTGTACTGTTCTGATGGCGGTTTGAGAACATAGCCACCCCAGAGGCCAACGATGGTAAAACGGTATTCTTTCTTTGTCTCTCTATACGATTCAATATCCATCGATAGCTTTGCTTGAACACCGGGCACTGCAACACTGTTCCGAATGACTTCATTGGCGAGTTCGTACATTTGATTGATCGAATAGGGGATCACAGGGGGGGAGGAGGTTCCAAAGAGCCTTTTGCTGCAGCGTGGATGAAAATCAACCTCGTCATTATCTAATATTTTATAGCATACCAGGCACTTATTGTTTTTCATGAGCTGCTCCTTCATTGCTCTCAGGAACAATGCTCACCGCCCCTATACAGTCTTTGCAACAGGAGAGGAGGAGTCCCATGCGATCCCTGGGATTCAATTTCCAATTCTTCTGAGCTATATCCAGGAGCCATCCTTCAGGAATCAGTCCATCAAAAAACGAAAACATCGTTTTACTTGAAAACGGTTCTCTCCTGAGCGGGAGAGAAAGGCTGATCGGTTGCGACTCTTGGTCTTGCAGGTAGGACTCTTCATAGGTAAACGTATATCCTCTATCGTCCTCTACAAGCATTCCGGCGAATTGATTTGTGTAGTACACTTTTGCTATCCTACTCATTGCCAGTTTCCTTCTTCTCTTTTACCGGTCCAAGGGCATGACCAAAAAGAGCGAGAACTTGATTGACCTTATCCATCCTGAGATTTAGTTTCCCCTGCTCCATATCGCGTATAAATCTTAGTCCGACTCCCGCTTTTTTTGCAAGATCTTCTTGAGTAAGATTTGAAGATTTGCGACGGGACTTTATAAATTCGATCAGCAATTGATTCATTCTTTCCTCCAGTTTCTATTAATAAAAATATACCATATCGGGTATAATGTCAAGAAATATTTAGAATATTATATCAGATAGGGTATAATTAGTCGATTTTGGGCACGGATTATACCCCAATTGATATATTCTATGAATTACGATGTTAGCAGCAACATTGGAACGAAAGTCGTTTTAGACGTAATGAAGTTTTGCATGGATCACTGATAAGAAAAAGGGAAACTCTTCTTGACAGAAAAGAAGGACTTATGTATTTTTAAACTATAACTTTAAAATTACATAAACCCCCATGCCCTATTATCCTCGTGTTATCGAAAAAACGGTTCGTGAGTATTTAAAGCTCTTTCCAGTTGTCGGATTAACCGGCCCACGACAATCGGGAAAATCCACCATGCTCCGAAAGTTGCTTTCAGCGAAGTATCGCTATGTTTCGTTTGACGATCCCAACCTGATTGACAGGTTCATAATCGATCCCGAACGGTTTATGGAGGCTTATTCGGATCGAGTTATATTTGATGAAGTTCAGCACGTTCCCGAAATATTCCATTATGTCAAGCTTATGGTGGACAATGACCGAGGCGACTATGGCAAATTCATTATGACAGGATCAAGCCAGTTTGCTTTTATGAAACGTGTCTCTGAGAGTCTGGCGGGACGAATCGGCCTTCTTACATTGCTGCCATTCCAATATTCCGAGGTGCCCGCCCGATTCAGGGACAAATCTCTTTACCAGGGTGGATACCCAGAGCTTCTCGCGCGTAACTATAGGGGTTCGTACGAATGGTATGCTTCCTATCTTGATACATACCTCACACGGGATGTGCGAGCCATCAGTGACATAGGAGACATCAGAGACTTCCGACGATTTATTCAAATGCTTGCGGCGAGAGCAGCTCAACTTCTGAATATGTCTGAAATTTCCCGGGATCTCGGTGTCAGTGTGCCGACAATCAAGAAGTGGATCTCGGTGCTAGAAGCGTCTTACATCGTCTTCCTTCTCCCATCCTATCATCAAAACTTCGGGAAGCGGATTATTAAAAGCCCAAAGATTTATTTCTACGATACAGGACTCGTTTCGTATCTTACTGGAATGCGGACGAAACAGTTGTTTGAAAAAGGACCAATGTACGGACCGCTCTTTGAAAACTACATTATCTCAGATGTGTTCAAAAAAGTCGTACACACAAAAACAGATGCAGAAATGTTCTTCTTCAGGGAAAGTAACGGCAGTGAAATCGACCTTATCATTGACCGGAAGACGAGCCGAGAACATATTGAGATCAAATCTGGACATACTTATCGACCTGAAATGGCGAGAATACTACTACAAATAGCAAAAGAAGCGAAACAATCCTGGTTGATCTATAGGGGAAAGGACATCACGTTGGGAAAAGGTATCGCGGCTGTCAACTACAAGTCTTTTCTCGAAGGATAGCATACTCGGGATTCATCATATGTTCAGAGACAACTTTTTGTGATGAACACTCCAGCTGGCGTGTAGTGGTGCACTTTCAATTTTAGGAGAGGAAAGAGATATTGAGGAAATGGAACTTTTAAAAATTTTTAGTTGGAAAAATTAAAGTTCGGATAGCGCGAGTGAAATTTTAATGGCTTTATTAACTTGTTCCATGTCTGTAGATGATAAAGAACCCCACTTATCGAGCAGGCGAATATTTTTGTCAAGTGTTCGTATTTGTCCACAGTCCACGTAACTATCTTCTTTTAATCCTCCCTTACCCTTCTTTAAAAAAGTCATTATCGGCAAGGGCTTAGTAATTTCTTTTGCACTCGAAATAGGCGCAATAATAGTTACTGGGCTAAATTTATTGCCAGTGTCGTTTTGGATAATTAATGCAGGTCTTTTCTTCTTAACTTCTGCCCCTACCGTAGGATCAAGATTAACTTCATACACATCACCTCGTAAGAGGGGTTCAATTAGTCCAGTCATATTATTCTGCGTCCGCAAACTTCCATTCTTCATTCATTTTTAAATAATATGCTTCGTTCGCCTTATACCCCTCTTCAAGTTCTTTCTGAATTTTTTCTGCTTCATATCTTTTCAAGAACTCTTCTAAGGCTATTCTAATCGTTTCGCTTAACGAAAAATTAAGTTCTTCCGCAACTATGTTCGCACGAAAATATAATTCGGGAGAAGTTTGAAAATTTATTTTTTTCCATGATGTAACAACGGTTTCTGTGTTCATAAGTCCTCCAGTGTTCTGTAACTAATACAGTATAAAACTACCACCAAATATGATAACGAATATTTGTACAAAATGTTCCACAAAAACTTAAGTAGAGATATTAATAAATATACGACACAAAATAGATATTCTAATATTTAGTCAATGTCAAGGAAAAACAGCCGAAAATTATTAAGCCGCCTTTTTATCTGTTTTCGGTATTCCTAAGAACTCACACCAAGTCCAAATATGATTGGAGATATTCGCCTGCATTGTTGGGGTCACTCTAAGTGTTTGATGAATACGCATGAAATTGTAATAAAAAAATGCAAGGCAATCGCGGCCTTATGATTTTTTATCTTTTTGCTGAAAGCGTTCGTTAAGCGCGTAAGCCATCACATATTCATTCTCATGGTCAAGTTCTGCCGTTCAATGTGTGACGTGCTAATTCTCTTCTTTTGTGGTTCTCCAAGTATTATTCTAAGAGATGTTGAAACTATCTTCGCCGGACTATACCGTAGGTTTTTCTGTCGTAAATTCTTCCGCATATTTCCTATGAACCTGGAATGAAAAACTATTGCTTGTCGAATCTGTCCGGGTCCTATGGCATATTGAATCAATTGGAAGCTCTTTATTTTTGGTGGTTGGTTTCACAACTATTAGAATTTTTTCGCATAGGGAATCCCCCCTCCGTTCAAGTCTATCAGTAATTTCACATCGTTCCAAGCTCACATTAGAGGAAGTATTGTAGAAGTGCTTCAAAAATCCACCCGATGTGTTGAAGCAATTTTTGATACCATTGTATCGGATATGCCATATCGGGAAATGTGAGAAAGTTATTGCCAAAATTATTAGAAGCAGGATATTGAGTGTATAGTATTCCAATCAAACCGAAGAGCCGAAAGCAGAAGTACTTCATTGACCCTCAAAGGGACTGAGAGTCTTGTCTAAGAACAGTGCTCACCAAGATAGATGAGCATAAGAACGATCCACCCACTGAATAGCATATCTCTTTTCACATCGTCTTCATTTCGGGATGCGATCAATGCATCTTCACATCTCTGTCCCCGCAAATGTTCTATAGGAACTTCCTATAGAACAGCCCTATCTTCCGTGACCTTCTGATTATTTTAGGGTACCATACTATTACGAAAAAGCAGTAATGATTCATTGCCGTCAGTACAATAAGGAGAGGATGCCATGGTCGATATCGAGATGCTGAATATGCTTCTGCAGGAGACAGTTCCTTCGGGACAGGAACAGGAATTTCAAAAGGTGCTGACCCGATGTATCAGAGACGCGGGCTCCCGCGTCATCAGAGATGAATGGGGGAATCACCATGCGTTTACCGATGTCTCCACGGGGACCCTCTTCACAGTGCATGTCGATGATTATTCAAAGCGCATAATCAAAGGCGGCGTGAGCCCGCTGGAGAATGGCGGCCGACATTACCTTTCTGTCGATCCTTCCGGCGATCGGAAAGTGCTCGGGGGGGACGATAAAGCGGGCGTGTACATTCTTCTGAAGATGATCGCCTGCGGTGTTCCCGGACTGTATCAGTTCTTCGTGCGGGAAGAGACCGGCCGGCAGGGGAGCCAATTGTCCCTCCGGGAATATCCGGAACTCTACAAGAAGATCCGGCGGGTCGTGTCGTTCGATCGGAAGGGAACAACGGATGTCATCGTGAAGCAGAAAGAGAGACCTTGCTGCTCTGACGAATTTGCCGGCGCATTAATAGAAGCGTTCGGACGCGTGATGCCAGAATATCCGTTCCATGCGGCTCATGGCGTGGGGACGGACAGTCTCACATTCGTGAGGGATGTGCCGGAATGCACGAATATCTCGATCGGGTACGATCATGCACACACCAGGGGGGAGACCCTTGATCTCGATTATCTCAGCAGCCTCGAAGAGGCCGTCCTGAGGATCGATTGGGAAGCCTTGCCGACGGTCAGACAAATTCAATAGAAAGGAGAAACCATAAATGACCATGCATGTGCCGAAGAACACGAAGCTTTCCGGGTATATCTGGGAGGCTTCGCTTGAAGTAATCGAATATGAATTTCTGAAATCGTTCATATATGCATCGTATTGCGGAGCCATAGCCGATAATGAGATCGACATCACCAGGTGCCTTGCACATTCTGCGCTGAACCACAGACCGCAGCCCGTCACGGCGCTGGACTCGAGCCTGAAGACGTTTCCCGTTGTCGCAGACAGCGTGCTGGAAGGAACTGCTGTTTGGAAGCATGGCTATTATGAAGTGACCATCGCCAAAGAAAGCCATCGTGACGGCCAAAGGGTCTTTTCCGCATGTGTTCTCGGTCTTTCCGACAACGCCGTGCATCCCAGGAGTTTGTTTGAGTACATCAAGAAACGCTCCATGGCCTGCAGTCACTATAACAACACGACGTTGATGGTGAGGGGGAAGGAGTATCCCGACAACAATCTGCTGGTTAAGCAGTCTTCCATAATCGGACGAAGCATTGAAGACATCTTTATCGGTGAAACGAAGCAGCAGGCGGTACAGTTATTTGTCCAGGCCGTCAAACGCTTTGCAGAGGTGAACAGACCTATGCGGTATCTGCTGAGCGGGAAGCCGGGTACCGGCAAGACGGAGCTCATCCGGGCCATCGTCCAGGAGTGCTCCGGTCTTGCCACCTTTTTCCTGGTCGAGGGAACGACACCCATCAGGGCGGTGTTCGAGCTCGCCGCATATTTCTCCCCTGCGGTGATCTGCATGGATGATATCGATATGCTCTCGGGAGACCGGGCGACCGGCCACTCATCGCAGTATCTGGATGACCTGCTCGGGCTGCTGGATGGTTTCCGCTCTTCTCCGATCTTTGTGCTGGCCACGACCAACGATAAGACATGGGTCGATCGGGCGGCCTCGAGGCCCGGAAGATTTGATTTTATCCTGGATATGGAGATGCTCGATGACAAGCTGTACGATAAGCTCGTCCGTCAGCGCCTTAGGGATCCGGAGTTAGCCAGGTCCTTTACTCCGGAAGTGCTGGAAGATCTGGTGCGCATCAAGGCATCGGGCGCCTTTGTCGTCAACCTTATAAAAAACGTGGAAATGAAAAGGAAGCTGCTCAATACAATCATCGATCCGGCAACGATAAGAGCGACCATCACCGAGCTGAATAACGGGTTCCATAAGAAAGCCGAACAGGGCGAGACCCCGGTGGGATTCAAAACAAATCAAAATTGAAAGGAGAAGGATGATGAAAGTGTATCTTGACGACGTGCGGCCGCTGGATGAAAACCATCGGCCGGAGGATGGGTGGGTAAGAACAACGGGCGCGACAGAAACGATCACTCTGCTGGGGACCCGTACCGTCACCGAAATCAGCCTGGACAATGATCTTGGCGATCCAGATTCCAGGAACGAAGGGTATCGCGTGCTGGATTGGATCGAGGAGCAGGTGATGACCACGGATTTCAATCCTCCCGAGGTCATGAGTGTTCATTCGGCCAATCCGGTCCGGTCCCAAAGCATGCGGGACACGATCGAGTCGATCAGGAGAAGGGTGGCGGAGCGTGCCCGGCGCCATGCGGACCATGTTCATTTTGCCACGCTGGGTGATCGCTGTGCTCTCTGTGTCCCCTTCAGTCGACGGCTGCTTGATCGCCTTACGCCGGTCTTGAGGTGTGAACTGGATCTGCACGGACTGGAAGTCAACTCGGTTACCATGGAGCCGATTGAAGGAGACGAAATCCTGGTCGACTCGACAAACATGAATGTCGTTCTGAGTGTCCAGGCGACAACCGCCGGGTGCAGGCCATAGAAGGAATCCAGAGCCATGTTTCAATGGAGAAGAGAGCAAAGAATCGATACAAGGAGACGCGACAATGACACACACAGAGCTTAAGGTCATGCTGCAAGAAGGTGAGAGTTATCTGGTGGAGTTTAAAGAGAGTCCTTCGGATAACCTCGACAGGGAATTGGTGGCCTTCGCCAATGCATCAGGCGGCCAAATATTTGTGGGGGTCAAAGACAATGGCCTGATCCAGGGGATTCATGTGAATAATCGTGTTCGGTCCTCCATTCAGAATATTGCAAACAATTGCGATCCCCCAGTGAAAATTACATTGGACGAAATGGATCAGATCCTTGTCGTCAAGGTGAAAGAAAGCGACGATAAACCGCACCGATGTTCCAGCGGGTTTTATCTGAGAGTAGGTCCAAATACGCAGAAACTCAAGCGAGATGAACTTCTGGCATTCGTGAAAGCGGAAGGCAAGATTCGATTCGATGAACTGCTCTGTCGGGATTTTGACTTCAAGAGACACTTCGCAGGACCTAAACTGCGCCAGTACTTGAAGCTCGCGGGTGTCTCGAATGTCCTGGAGGCGAAGAAAATGCTGACAAGTTTAGGGGTCCTTTCTGTTCAAGCAGGAAGGATCTTCATGAACAATACGGGAGTTCTCTTCTTTTCAAAGCATCTGGAGAATCTATACACCCACACGGCGGTGGTCTGCGCACTGTACAAAGGGGTCGAGAAGGTCGATGTCCTGGATAGAAAGGACTTCAATGAGGATGTGGCTTCCAATATTGATGAAGCAATGATCTTTCTAGAACGGCATCTTTCTGTGCGCTATGAAATCACCGGCGCCCTGCAGAGGAGAGAAGTGCCCGTCCTTCCTTTGGAGGCCTTACGGGAAGCGGTAGTGAACGCGGTTGCACACCGTGATTACTTCGAGCGGGGTGCGAATATTATGGTCGAAATATTTGACGACAGGGTGGAGATCACTAATCCCGGAGGGCTGGCGAAAGGATTTCATAAGGAAGATTTCGGAAAGCGCAGTGTCCTCCGGAACCCTAACATTGCCTCCCTGCTCTATCGCATGAAATACAGCGAGAAAATGGGGACGGGCATAGGACGGATGCGGAAGCTTCTGCGAGAGGCGGGACTTCCGAACCCACTATGTTGATTTTCATAATTTCTTCCGTGTCACTTTCAGATTTTCTAAAAAACCTAACAATGTCATGAGAATCGGTGATCTCCTTGTTGAAGCTCTGAATGAGACTATCCGTGAGGGAATAGATGAGGGAATAAATGAGGGAATAAAAGCGAGATGGATTCAGTATCTTGTCCACTTTTCTCAAGAAAAATACATTACGACCGCCCAGATGAGAGCCTTGGCGCAAGTATCTGCCGCGACGGTCGAACGGGACATAGTGTCTTTGAAAAAACTAAAACTTGTCAGGCTAGAAGGTGCAAGAAAATCAGGAAAATATGTTCTTGATATAAAGGGGAAGGAGATAATCTGCCCACGAACGAAGAATGGACACAATAAATCTGATTGAATGATATCGGGACAGTGATACAGTGTAGGAGTCGATAGGGAAGATGACTCAACTTTCAGATTCAAATGGATACGATTGAGGTCCAAGAGAATGAATGTTGCACAGGTGAAAGGCGAAAGGAGTTTAGGCTATGAAAGTGTATCTCGATGGTGCACGGCCGCTGGATGAGAACCATCGGCCCGAGGACGGTTGGGTGAGGGTGGAAAGTGTGCGGGAATCCATTACTCTGCTCAAGACTGGTTTCGTCATAGAGATAAGCATTAATAACGAACTCGGTGATCCATATACAAAGAACGAAGGATATCGGATCTTGCGTTGGTTGGAGGAGCAGGTGATGAGGACCAACTTCAATCCGCCGGAGGTCATGAATGTTCATGCTGCCAGCCCAGCACGGATGTCCATGATGCTGGAAAAGATTCAATTGATCAAACGAAAGGTGGACGAGCGTACCTGGCGATTCGAGCACCCGATCCATCATGCCATCCTGGGGTATTCGTGGGAATTTCCTGCTCCCTTTAGTCAACGGCTGCTGAATCGTATTGCACCCGTTTTGAAAAATGAACTTGGGATGAAAGGACTCGAACTTGACTCCGTCACCACCGACCCCATCGAGCAAGACGATATCCTGGCAGAGTCCACGAATATGAAAATCGTTCTGAATATTCAAGCGACAACGTTATGCTGCAGACCTTAGGGATTACCCAAGGAGTCTCTCTTTGAGAGGTTTCTCTATCACGGAAAAATCGAGGTCGAATCTATGAACCTGGTAGGTAAACACTGTTCATTCTGCAATGGTAAGATTCATGAATTTAGGAATAGTCAGGCTCATGCCGGTGAAAAAGCTGCGATGATTTGCCCGAAGGAGGTCGATTATGAAAAAGTTGCCCTCGCAAACTAAATTGATGAAAACACAATCTACAAAGACGCGTCAAGTTGCTCACAGCCGCTATGCTGAAGTCAGTTCCCTGATTGAATCGGCACGTGATCAGGTAGCGCAAGCGGTTAATTCAAAGCTTGTGTTGTTGTACTGGCAGATCGGCACATTGATCCGGAAGAACGTCTTGGGTGAAGAGCGAGCTGAATACGGACAACGAATCGTCTACACACTGAGTATACAATTGATGCAAAAATATGGATCTGGTTTTTCAGAAAAAAGTCTTCAACGTATGATTCAATTTTCCGAAGTGTTTCCTGAGCAAAAGATTGTCGCATCACTGATGCGACAATTGAGCTGGACACATTTCTTGGAACTTATACCGTTCAAAGATCCACTTCAACGTGATTTCTATGTCGAGATATGCTGTATTGAACGATGGAGCGTACGCACACTGCGAAAAAAAATCTCCGGTATGCTCTATGAACGCACCGCCATTTCCAGGAAACCGGCAAAGCTCATTAAACAGGAATTGAAATCTCTCCGGAAGCAAGACACACTGACCCCCGGTCTTGTCTTTCGTGATCCGTACTTTTTAAGCTTTCTCGGACTGAAAGACACTTACAGTGAGAAGGATATCGAATCGGCAATTCTCAGAGAAAAAGATGAATTTGCAGAATGTTAGGGATATGTCTCTTTTTAAATGCAGAAGAGGGCTTAAATGGGATACCGATATTGTTAGTGTTCTGGATCTTTGAACGTTGGGAAATTGTGAGCAAGTATAATCCAAACTTGACAGTTGTTCAAATATTATGTATGTTCATAATAAATGAACAGAACAATATTATGAACAATTCTTCTATGAAAACCCATACGAGAAACGAAGCTGATATTCTACATAAGGCTCTTGAGGCTTTCGAGAGAGGAACTGGTTTTAAAACTAAATATTCAGAAGAACATCAAGTTGTTCTTTCCCCCTATCATAAAGGCATATTGCAGATAGGAGAGTCGAATTCCACTCAGGTACTGAACGTTGAAATCAAACTCACAATGAATGAATTTGTTCTCGGAAAACTTGTTGCACAAAATCGTCTCAACCCCGAATCGAACATTCTTGTCACAAGATACATGCCCCCTTATCTAGCAAAAAGGATGAAGGATCTCCATCTCCAGTTCATTGATACGGCAGGCAATGCGTATGTTAACAGACCGCCACTGCTCATCTTCATGTATGGCAACAAAGTTGCACATGTGCAGGATGAAGACACCACAGGAAATCTTTTTGGATCCGCCGGTATCCGCGTCGTGTTTGCACTTCTCTGTAAGCAGAATATGGAGCAGAGCACATACAGAGACATTGCCGCTGCGGCAGGTGTTGCGTTGGGCACAGTTGCAGGTGTCATGAAGGATCTGGCCCAGCAACGGTATCTTCTTGAACTCGCTGATCGAGGAAGAATCTTGGTCAAAAAGGAAGATCTTGCCGATAAATGGATTGACGCATACATCAGTAGGTTTCGCGGTAGAAGATTGATCGGCAGGTATGCGGCACATCGGGAGCACTTCTGGCGTGACAGTGATTTGGGTCCGCTGACGGCCAAGTGGGGAGGGGAAGTCGCAGCGCAGAAATTGACTCACTACCTGAAGCCGGAGATTATTACCATCTATACGCATGTACCGGTGGATGGTCTTGTCATGAATCTGAAGCTGAGGAAGGACGACAAAGGTCCGATTGAACTACGGGAACAGTTTTGGGACTTTGATTTTGAAACAGAGAACAAACATACTGTCCCACCCCTCCTCGTCTATGCTGATCTTATGGCGGTGGGAGACACGCGAACACTCGAAACAGCAGAAATGGTCCATGAGGAGTTTCTCAAAAAATATTTCCAATAAGCTCGATCCCGCAATCGCCAAGGTCCTTATTGACTTAGCGGAAATAACTGCCAAGCATGCACTGCCATTCCTTGTCGTGGGTGCAGTAGCAAGAGATATTGTCTTCGGGGCTCTCTATGACATTCCAACAACACGGGCAACATTGGATGTTGATCTGGGTCTTCGCATTAATACGTGGGATGATTTCGAGTGTGTCGTGAACGATCTGGTAAACTTGAAATCCTATCAGAAAGACAGGAAACAGATTCAACGGTTAAACTCCTCTGGGATCATCATCGATATCATCCCATTTGGACCGTTGGAGAACCCGGCCGGTTCGATCAGCTGGCCGCCTTCCTTCGACATGGTGATGAAGACCGCCGGATTCGACGAGGCATTGCGTACTGCAATCGATGTGCGAATTTCGAACGATCCAGAGGTGCTCGTGAAGGTGAGCATGCCTGCAGCATTGGCTGTTATGAAGTTATGTGCATGGAAGGACGATTATCCGAAACGGAAGAAAGACGCTCTTGATCTCAGATACCTTCTTACAAAATATATCAGTGCCGGCAATGATGTGCGTCTTTATTCCTCCGATGAAGACTTGCTTGCCGAACATCTTGACTATGATCTTGCCAGCGCGCGCCTCCTTGGGAGAGATGTTCAAGACATCTGCACACCGGCAATGCGCAGCACCATGCTCGGAATTCTCGCCGAGGAACTATCAAACAATTCCGCGTTACGACTTCTGGGCGATATGATGAACTATGATGAGCCGTCGGCGGAATCCGTGTTTCAATTGCTCAAGCAGTTTCAGAGGGGCATAGAAGAAAACCGAAATCAATAGGAAGCAAATTCGTCATGCTGGAAACCATGGGAACGCCGGAACGTCATTTTGAGGGGCAGGTCACAACCAGAATGTACTGAAGAAGAGAAGAATAAATGAACTCAAAACAACAATCGGCTTTCATAAAGTTTATTTAACATCACCTCGCATTCCTCTCTGGGTGCGACTTCTGTATTATCTATTCTCAAACTCCAGCAATTTCTATAGGAACTTCCTAGAGAAGCTGCCGTTCTTCCCTGACATTATCTCAACCATTTACGATATTAAGACAGACGATCGAGTAAGCATTTTCTTTGAGGCACAAGAATGAATAAACAACATCAAAAATATAAGGACATGTAATTCATAATGACCATCATCACATGCATCACTATCAATATTTCATCGCAGCAGAGGGCTTCCAACATGATGTGGACAAGTTCCTCGAACAGATCCCAAGGCTGGAAGGTGAGCATCTCGTCATTACAAGATTGTGCAGGCACTGTCTGCACAATTATAATGGTCGTACGATTTTATTCTCTGGCCGATGAGTTGATAATGGGTTCTCTGAAAATCAATCAATCCAACCCAATTATGATAGACAATACCCTCTATGATGGCGTAAAAACTAAGGAATTGTAAATAGGCTTGGATAAATAAAGAAATGAAGTCAATAATGCCTTGGAATTTTTCAATAATTGTTTAAAAAAATGGCGGCGGGCGATTTGAAAGAATATTCAGTGAAGGATGATAGTTTTTTGCTTCTAGGTTTCCAAGCCGTGCACCATGGCAAGAGGAAAATACAAGAAAAGGATTGTGGCATACCGCCAACACCTCTCTCCTCATGCGGATCATCAACTATTGGTTACTTCCGTCGCTTTCAGTTTCCCCAGGTATATCGTTTACCTTCTTTGCGACAAGCGGTGGGCGGATCTTTACGAACGGTTCTGAGAGGAAATGAGTGAATTTGCCGCTCACATCCTCCTCGATTTCGTGATAGGCCTTCCAAAATTCCATAGGAACTTCCTATTGAAGCAGTCGTTCTCCCGTGACATTCTCGCCGCCCTTTACCATATTGATTTAAACAGATCGGGGAGATGAATACCTTGAAACAGAAGCATCTAGATTGAAATAATCCATAAGGATCGCCATGCATCTCTATCAATATTTTTCCATTGCAAAGGGTTTCCGGTATGATATGGACACCTTCCTCGAACAGATTCCAGTGCAGGAGCGTGTGCATCTCGGGAGTCCTTTTTCGATCCAGCCGGTCTTTTTGAAGCGGAAGAATCTGCATTTCATCTATGGAACGGAAAGGTTCAAGCTGTTCATTCTGGCGCTCTATTATTCTTTATTGTTTCAAGAGGTCATGCGCAGCTCTTTTCCGGAACATGAAAAGAATATACCTTCATCGTCCATCTTCCCGGGTTATTGGGGTCCATGCGATTCCTTCTGCAGGGAGAGGCTGCATCCGAAGGCCCTTCTTCCGCAGAAGGGTGATCTGGAAGAAAAGGAGATATATGCGTACATCACCCAGGCTCAGCCGGATATGCGGTCTCTTTCAGAACGACTGCTCAAAGACTTTCAAATTGACATAGATCATAAAATGTTTTGGAGGAAAATGATGGAAGAACTAAGATCTGTCAGGTGAAATATGATCGCGTTCAAACTATAATAGAAGGGCATCGATTTCTGACTAGAATCAACGAAAAAAAGCCCTTATTTCGGCGAAAATCAGGAAATTGTAACCATTTATTGACTTTGAGATCATTTTTACTATCTTAATATAAGCGATTAAACTTAATTAAATAGATTCATTAATTAAAGATAAGGCATTATGTTTTATTAAATGGTTAGTCCAATAATTGCAATCATGGATATAAAAGATTTCTTCGCCGGAAATTATATACAACAGTATCAATACAAAAGCTTCTCACCTTCAAAGATCAACAAGGAGTGGGTGTGGACCGATCCGCAGCTTAACACCCTGCTTTCTGAGGCCAACCTTAAGCTTGGAGCACTGAACGCATATTCGCTTCAAGTTCCCAATGTAGATCTCTTCAGAGAGATGTACGTTCTGAAGGAGGCCACGACATCAAGCCGTATTGAGGGAACAAGGATAGAGGTTGAAGAGGCAATACTGAAGGAGAAGGATGTCCGGCCCGAGAAAAAAAACGACTGGCAGGAAGTGCGGAACTATATTGCTGCGATGAATTTTGCGGTAGAGAAGCTCGTGCAGTTGCCCGTATCGACACGGCTCCTGAAGGAGACCCTTGCGTTTTTACTTCCCGGCTCTTTGGATAGCGAAAGAATTCCCGGGAAATACCGGACCAGCCAGAATTGGATCGGAGGGGTCACACTGAAGGATGCAGTCTTCGTGCCTCCGCATCCCGAAGAGGTGAAGGATCTCATGGAGGACCTTGAACAGTTTCTTCATAATGGAGCCCTTCATGTTCCGCCGTTGATCCGCATCGCACTGGCACATTATCAATTTGAGACCATCCATCCGTTCCTTAATGGAAACGGAAGGATGGGGCGGCTCCTTATTACGCTCTATTTGGTCGGGGAGCGTCTGCTGTCGAAACCGACGTTCTATCCGTCTGCGTATCTGGAAAAACACAAAGGCCTGTATTATGACAATTTAACGACGGCACGAAGATCTAATAATCTGACCCAGTGGGTCAAATATTTCCTTGTGATGATCATCGAGACCTGTGAAGACGGTGTGAAAACATTCCAGAACATCCTACGGCTGCGCGAGGAGATCGAAGGCCGGCAGATACTTTCTCTCGGAAGAAAGGTCCCGAAAGCGAAAGAATTGATGACGCTGTTGTACACAAGTCCCGCGGTCAACGGCGTGGCGGTCTCGAAGGCATTAAAGATCTCCCTCCCGACGGCGAATGCGCTGATAGACGACTTTGTGGGGCTGGGCATTCTGAAAGAATCAACAGGACTGAAGCGGAACCGGCTCTTTGTGTTTACAGAGTATTTGAATCTTTTTCAGAACAAGGAATAGGAACGAAGATGTTCCCGGGGTAGGTCAGTTGATGCGTCGGTTTTATCCGACAACAATTTATTCATTTATTGAAAGGAGGGATGGAGTATGGCATTCACGGCATTTGAAGAACTGAAAATGGAATATCGGGCGCTTCAATTGATTGCAATTCTGGTTGAGTCAAAGCTTAGAAACGAAACCGGCATTTCTGCAGCCCAAATCGTCCAGGAAATGGAAAAAAGAATAGGAGAAAAATTCTATGGCGACAATATCCATACTTTGATTGAACAAATTGCGGAAACATGGAATTACGGCAACATCAACATTACCGTGGAACACATTGAAAGAGCAGGAACGATTCCAGCGGATAGGCGTGTGCCGTTATACAGACTTAGAGATGATTTTACGATTGAGATGTGGAATCAACTCTTGAGAGTGGCATTCTGTGTAGCCTTCCTCAAGCATGGGTTAATGAAGCCGCTGGAAGCGCAGAACCCGCTCTCTGAGAGAAAAGAAGAAGACTATTTACATATGATGAACCTCGTTACAGCATTAGAGAAGAACTCAGAAATACATACAAAGGGCGCGGATACTGGAATTCGAAATCGATTTAAACCTAAGAATATTGTATTGAAAGTTCCCCCGTTCGTCCAATATGATTCAAGATTTGGGCCTGAAGAAGAACGTTTAGATCTATTGTTAAAAGGGGGCATAGATCTCGTTTAGTAGAATGCGCTCTTCTAACAAACCGTTCTCTTTGACCAAGGCGTACTTATATTGCCAAGTACGCCTTGGTCTTTTCTTGTCAATCCCACCATAATATCTGTAGGAACTTCCTCTGAGAGGGGCCTATTGGTCTTGCTTAATTTCACAATCCTGAGCATCTTACTCAAGAAGAGATTGGTATGTATCTGATCCATTGTGGCAAAGGAGGAATTCTCTTATGAATGCACCATTGCATCTCTTTCTAGTTCCATCTACTTGTACTTAACCAATGCTCGTTGGACACAATGCCCTTCAAAGCTCATGCCCCGTATAATGATCTGCCAAAATTACCTCCAAAGGTAATTCTGGAAACTTCGCGTGTTCTCAAAAAAGTGACGGCTGCCCGGAGTAGCCTTGGAGAATTAAAAGGCATAGGAAAACTCTTACCCAGCCAAAGACTCTTGCTGAACACATTGATACTGGAAGAAGCGCGTAACAGCTCCGAGATAGAGAATATCATCACTTCTCATGATAGTCTCTATCGGGCGCTTGTATTAGGCTCGAAGAACTTCTTGATCAGCTCGCAAAAACCGGAATTCTGAAGAAGTCTAAGACAGGCAAGGAGGTTCTTTTTCTCAACAAGAAACTCCTCGATGTATTTTCAAAGAATCCTTATGTCGGTGCTAGAATCCGTGCATTCTACTGATATGTCGATCGGTTCGACACGTTTGCGGCATATGTCGATTGAATCGACACATACATGAAACCTGTCCCACGGCGGGACACGTTCGAAAAAGATGTGTTCCAGTGCCTTTATCTTCTTTACTGCTACTGTGTGTAGCGATCAATGCGCCTTTCGCTTGCGTGTGTATATCTTCCTTCTTCCCCCTCCGACCCCGTAAATATCTAGAGGAGTTTCCTATAGAAGCCGCTGCTTATTGCTGACTTTCTCGGTCTCATTCAATACCATTAGAGTGTAGACGAAAGAAGTCAAGATGAACAAGGAGCGGGTCATGAAAAAAAAGAATCCTCAACCGAAAAAATTCAGTTATTATTTCAAGAAAGCGGATGCATTCAACATCCTCTATCCTGTAGAGCATGTGATTGAGATCTCGAACGCATTCAGACTCATACCCGAAATCATCACGGTCGATCCCCGCCCCGCGGCAGGAGACATCTGGGATATGGGGGAGCGGAAAAACGATCAGGGGGAGATGTGCCGCGCCTATGTCTTGACGAACCGCGCATTGCAGCGTATTGCCCAGGCCGCCGAGATCACCTTCGATCCACGTCACACGCACCGGACGGATGACGGCAGGAACCCCCGTCGGGTTGAGTACCAGGCGACAGGCCTGCTTCGCAGGCAGGACGGGCACTGGATGAGCATCACACAGTCAAAGGAAATTGATCTTGACGTGATCGAGTCAGAGATCAGGACAGAACTCGAGGTGGCTGCGGCCGGCAGCGGTCTCACAATCTCCAGGAACGGCAAGGAGCAGATTCTCAGACCTGACAATCCGGAATGCGCCAGAGAAATTGCCCGCCGCATTGCCGTCAGAATGCGGCTGTGGAAAAGGAACAAGGTGACCTTCGCCCTCACCGGTGCCACCAAACGCGTCATTCGTGCTCTGCTGCTCATCAAGGATTTCTACACGATGGAGGATCTCAAGAAGCCATTTGTCGTTCCCCGCGTCTCTCTCGATATCGACCGTCTTCTGGAAGATGGGGAGATCAAGAAGCATTTCACGGCCTCGTTTCTTGAACAGTCCCTGAGCGTCTTCGGTCCGATGTCAGAGCCGGAGCGTTCCCGCGCGGCGATTGGTCTTGGTGTCCACACGGCGGGAGGGGCTCTATGAAAATTGTCCATACCGCCGACTGGCACTGGTCGGAACATCGGCTCGATAAATGCCGGCAGAGCGCTGAGTTCATCCTTGCCCGGCTGGAAGACATTCGGCCCGATCTCCATATCATTGCGGGGGATTACTGGGACAAACGGCAGGTGCTGGCGCGCTCGAGTGCTGCGCTTCCGGCGATCGAAGCCATGATGCGACTGGCTTCGATCTCGCCGGTGATCGTCATTCTGGGAAATGATGCCCATGATGCGGCTGGAAGTCTGGAGCTCTTCGGCGATCTTCGAACCGTCTATCCGGTCTATGCTTCGGAGCGTCCGGAAACGATCGCCCTGCGGCTGGGAAAGGATGCGCAGCCATATTTTGAACGCTGCGCGCCCTTCAGCGATTTGGAAAAAAAATCAGGGGTGCCGCAGGTGCTTGTGCATCTCCTGCCGTATTTCACGAAAAGCCACCTGCTGGCAGAGCGTTCGGAGATGTCTATCGATGCTTCGAACCTTTACCTCCGGGAATCGCTGAGAAAGATATTCCTGGGCTTTGCGGCTGTCGGAGCCGGCCATGCCTGTCCGCATATCCTTGCGGGTCACTGCAGCATCACCGGCGCTCTCATCTCCTCCGGGCAGACGCTGATCGGGCAGGACGTTGAAGTTTCAAAGAATGACCTGGCTCTGGCATGCGCTGACTACTATGCTCTCGGCCATATCCATGTGAATCAGGAGATCGCTCCTGGCATGTGGTATGCCGGAAGCACGTATCACAACAATTTCGGAGAGACGGAACGGAAGTACTTCAACATCGTGGACTTCGCGCACAAGCGTCTTGCCGTCGAGAGGATCGAAATTCCTTCGCGCCCGCTCTCGCTCCATGAGGTACGGCTGGATTCAGCGACTGACACGCTGGTGGATGAGAAAGGAGTCGAGGACTGGTCGGGTGCGGAACTCCGCGTCCGGGTGCATTTGAAAAAGGAACAGGAACGATCTGTCGATGACGGTCGGATCCGCCGGAAGTTTCCCGGGGCATGGTCGTACTCGATCGAGCGGATCATCGCTCCCGAGGAGCGGCTTCGTTCGGAGGGAATCGCGGATGCCCGAAGCCTGAAGGAGAAGCTCCGGGAATGGGCCTTCACGGTCGAACGAGATGTGCCGAACGAGGTCCTGGAGATTGCCGATGAAGCGGAAGCTGCCGTACGATCCACCATCCAGGAAGGGTAGGAAAACAATGAAACCGATATCATTGAAACTGCGCGGAGCTCTTGGGATTCGTGATGGTCTCGATCTCGAGGAGATCGAACTTGATCTCACATGCTTTTCGCCGGGACTCATCTGCATTGTCGGACCGAATGGATCGGGGAAAACGACCCTCATGGATAATCTCCATCCGTTTCTGGAGCTGCCTAGCCGCACGGGGTCGCTCGCGAATCATTTCTTCCTGCGCGACAGCATGCGTGAATTCGTCTTTGCGCTCGGCGGGAGAACCTATCGTTCCTGCGTCCTGATCGATGCACAGACCAGGAAGACCGAGGCCTATCTCTACCAGGGCGATACTGTGATGAATGACGGCCGCATCTCATCGTACAACGCGAAGGTCGAACAGCTCGTCGGATCATCCGCCCTGTTCTTCAAGAGCATCTTCGCCGCGCAGGGAGCAAGCGGGATTACGCGCATGACGAGCGCCGAGCGCAAGGAACTGTTCTTTGAGCTCTTGGATCTTCAGATCTATGAGGCCTATGTCCAGTATGCGGGAGGTAAAATCGCAGAGATGGAGAAAGAGTATGCCGCCTCCAGAGCCGTTGCCGAACGGGGAAGGAAGGAATTGGACGAGCGCGCACATGTTGAGTCAGAACTGGCGTTCTCGAAGAAGGAAATGGAGAACTTGACCTCGCTCCTTGCTATGAAGACCGTAGCGGTAAAAGAAATCGAAGCACGGGTACGCGGCATTCAGCGGGAGCTTGAGGAGCAGAACCGCCGGAGGCAGGAACACGCCCAGCTGAAGACAGAGATCGCCGCCCTGGAAAAGAAGCTCGATCAAGCCTCGGCGCACCACGCCTCGGAAATAAAAGAGCTCACGGATAAACAGACCGAAGGTCAGCGGGAGATCACGCGGCTCAGAGGAATCCTCGGGCGCAGCGTTGAGATCAGGAGCCATGTTGAGCATCTGTGCAAATTACGCCTCCGTCAGGATGAGCTCGCGCAGATGGAAAAAGAGTTTATCGCATGGCAGCAAAGAGAGAGCGAACGGAAATTGAAGATCCAGCAGCAATTGCATCAGCGCACGATGGAGCTCGGAGGCCTGAAGCAGGAGGAGGCAAAACTCTTATCAGAAGCACAGCGCCTGAGATCTGCTGCGGAGAGAGAGACGGCCCTGGTCTCCCGCCGTCTGGCTGATGTGCGAGCGGTGGCCGCCCCTGTGAATGCGGTTCCATGCCGGGAGAGAGAAGGGCTCTTCACCGCCTGCACCCTGCTGCTCAACGCACGAAAGGCGCTCGACGACATTCCAGCTCTTGAGGAGAAACTCAGGTCTCTTGAATCACAGGAGTACTATGAAAGCATCGGCGGAGGAGAGGTTAACGCGAAGCTCAGCGCTCTGCGAGAGACCCAACGGAGATTGACCGAGAGTGTGACTGTTGATGAATCTCTGACGAAGCAAGGGACATCTCTTCCCCCGGTGGGTTATGATACAACCATCCACCAGGAGGTGAGAGACAGGATCAAAAAGCTTGAGGCTGATCATTGGGAACAGCTCGCTGTTGAATTGCAGGTAGCCGGTTCGGTCCTGAAGGAAAAAGAAAACCAGCAGCAAAGCCTCTCTGCTCAAAGAATCGAAAGAGAAACAAGAGGCAACATTCTTCTCGGGGAAATCAAGGCTCAGATCGCCGAGAAGCGTGACCGGTGCCGGGAGGCGGAGGATTCGAGGGATTACGCACGGCTTGCAGAGCAGTGCAGCAGGGAACTGAAGGAGGCGGAGCGGTCTCTCGTCGAGCTCCGGAAGCAGGAACTCGGACTCCACGCATGCATTGCTTCAGCAGAGGCTACACTGCAGCGCTTGGAGAAGCTTCAGGAAGAGGTCTCCGGGAATGAAGCTAACATCCGAACGCTCATGAAGAGTCTTGAAGAGTGGAAGTTCTTTCAGCGCGCCTGTTCCAAGGAGGGCATTCCCGCCCTGGAATTGGATGCCGCCGGCCCAGCCGTGAGCCGCATCGCCAATGATCTTCTCGCTTCCTCGTTCGGTGTCCGGTTCCAGATCGCCTTTGAGACCACCCGGCTCTCGAAGGACGGGAAGAAGCAGTTGGAGACCTTTGACATCCGGATCATGGGCGAGGCAGGCGAAAAACATATTGAGGATCTCAGCGGGGGAGAACAGGTGTGGATCGAGCGGGCGATCTCCGAAGCGATCGCCATCTATCTCTCCCGGAAATCGGGGAAGGAATACCTCACCACGTTCCAGGATGAGTCCGACGGGGCTCTCGATCCGGAGAACAAGCAGAACTACCTTCGGATGCTGCAGGAATCCTTCCGCCTCGGACGCAGAGCGTTTACCTTTGTCATCACGCAGAGTCCCGAGATCTGGCAGCAGGTCGAGCAGCGGATCCACCTCTCCCGGGAGTCATCGATGGAACTTGTATACTAGGAGAGAGTCTATGAAACAGAACGAAGAACTCATTGCAGAGCTCGACGCCCTTCGGGCGATCCATGGCGAGAGCGCATTTGAACGTGCAGTCCAGATGATACGGTGCCGCAAGCTGACACTGTTCTCCCGGCCGCCGCGGAAGAAATTCCCCTGGGCGAAATACCGGAAGCTCTATCAGCTGCAGCAGGGAATGTGCCCCTACTGCAATACGCCGCTCTTTCTGAAGAAGGGGGAGGTCGAGATCGATCACCGGGACCCCAACCGTCCGGACTTTAATGCGGAAACCAACCTGCAGCTTCTGCACAAGCGCTGCAACCGGAAGAAGTCCGCCCGCTCGATTCCCGCAGAGGCAAAATCACACAATACGACATACATCCATCTGCTCACGGGGAAGGGTGACACATGATCGAATGGAGAAGGAATACGTCTTTTCGACCGCCATCTTAGAGGAATTTGCTTATTATATACAAAAGTATATATTTATATACAATAGTATATAATGACGTTCGTTCTAAGAACATATCCTGAAAGGATCTTCCGATGGTCATTTATCGTGTACTCGATGAAGTGTTTCGGTCCTGGTCTAGTACGGCGGTGTTACGTGCACTGCTGGATACAACAACGGGTTGTACGGGGAATGAAACAGCCCGCCGTTCCGGGATGCATCCGAGGTCGGCTCTCAAAGCGCTAACCTCGCTTGAAGAACTCGGCCTTGTTCGTCGCCAGCGCGGAGGAAGGGACCATCTCTTTACCCTCAATCGCAGTCATTATTTGGTCCAGAATGTTGTGGAACGAATATTTATGGCAGAACAGAACTATTATAATGAAATCATCGAGATGCTGGCATCTCTCTTGGACCGCTCTGTGCTCAATGCTACTATATTTGGAAGTGTTGCCAAGCACACTGCAACACGGCTGTCTGATCTTGATCTTTGCTGTATTGTAAAAACAGAAAAACTCAAAGACTCCCCGCGCATTCTTCTGAATACCGAGGCTCAAAAGCTCTACCAGTCATTTGGTATTAAGGTTGCTCCCATTGTCTTCACGCTCGAGGAAGCAAAGAAAAAATCTAAGTCGATGCTCGTCCGGGATATGCTTGACCATGGGATATTCGTTACGGGCAGGAAAATGAAAGATCTTCTCAATGACTAGACAGCTATGAATATTGCATCTGTTCCAATCTGCGCTTTGACTGATGACAAATCATTAAAATAATAAACTGAGAATTATATCTCTGAACTGCCCGCGATAAGTTTTACATCATCCCCACCGGCACCGCCTGTACGGACTCCGTAATCGGCAGCCGCTGCGAAACAAGTGACACGACACAGCCAGGTCCGATAGGCAACTTTAACGTGTCCAGCGCTCTGAAATGACGAACCGCATCTTTTCCCGGGTTGGTAGACTTCTTGATCTCTATCGGATAGATAATCCCGTCTTGATGGATCAGCAGATCAACTTCTTTAGTGTCTTTATCGCGATAATAATAGAGAGATGCTCTTTTACCGTTGTGCCACCAGCTTTTTATGACTTCGGAAACAATCCATGTTTCGAGAAGCGCCCCGGACATCGCTCCCGCTTCCAGTGTTGCAGCGCTCGACCATTCGGTCAACCAGGCGGCGAGGCCGGTATCGAGAAAATAGAGCTTGGGTGTTTTCACCAGTCTTTTTGTAACATTCGTATGATACGGTTCGAGAAGATATGCAATGCCGGAGTTCTCGAGGATGGAAAGCCATCTTTTCCCGGTTGCCTGATTGATATTGCTGTCACGGCAAAGGTCTTGCATATTCAGCATTTGACCTGTGCGGGCTGCGCTTGCCCGAAGAAATCGCAGGAAGGCACTTTCGTTACCCACATTGGCAAGATCCCGTACATCCCGTTGCAGATATGTTTGCACATAGGAACTGTAAAAAAGATACCGATCTGTAAAAGTCTTCTGATAGAGAGAGGGGAATGATCCAAGCCAGATTTTCTTGTAAAGAGTGGCAAGCGTGAGTGTTTTTGACTTTTCCCGCGAACGAAGAAGTGCTGGGGTCGGCAGAAATGGTCCGGCCGATGCATTGTTTCCCAATTCACGTTGTGAAAAACCGAGTAGTCGAACAACTGCAACCCGGCCGGCAAGAGTTTCAGAAATCCCTTTCATCAGATGAAACTGTTGAGAACCGGTCAGCCAAAACCGACCTGCGGTTCGATCGCTGTCAACGGACATTTTGATATAGGAAAGAAGTTCAGGTGCATAGTGGATCTCATCGATCAGCAACGGCGTAGGAAATCGCTGGAGGAACAACGCTGGATCCGTTTTCGCCAGTGAACGGATCATGGGATCATCCAACGTGACATACGTTCTCCCTTTTTCTGCGAGATGTCGTAGAAAAGTAGTCTTCCCGATCTGCCGTGGTCCAGTCACCAGCATCACGGGAAATTGCCGAGAAGCCGACTGAAAATACTTCTCGAGAGTTCTTGCTCTGTATTTCATGGTTCGTCCATTATGTTAGTCTTATAACAATATAGCCGATTTATTGAAATAGTCAAATGGAATATCATACAGCTTCCCGGATTGTAGAGGATGAAGTCATGAATCTTTCGGAGGGACAAGCAAGAATGTGATTTCCATTATGGTGGGAGATCCACGTGGAGCAATCGTTCATACAACGTACGTTCATCTGCTCATGGGGAAGGGTGATTCGTGATCGAATGGAGGAGGAAAACGCATGTTCGACCTGCATTTTGAAGGAATGTGTTGATTATATACAAAAGTATATATGTATATACTTAAGTCTATAAAGACATTTTTTCCCCCTCTCGAATGAAATCCTAAGTTTCAAGGATGTGAGTTTGTCCCTCTTCATGCATAAATGTCCCATGTATATCAAAACTTGTAGAGAGTACCTTGGAAATCATCTTTCTCATAAGGATCCAAGATATTTTTACTTTCGAATAAAACCCTGAACAGAATATTCTTTTGTTCATAAGGACAAGGATCTTAACCCCTGTTCATTCAGATTGCCTTCCATTCCCGATTCCTCTCTCGTTTTATTCTGCGAACGAACTCAGAATTATTCAAAGGAATTTCCTATAGAAATGCTAAAATCGAGCAGTTTTTTTTAAAAAAAAAGCTATCTATTATATAGAGAGGCCCATTCTTCTGGGTCGGAAAGGAGTTGTATGAAATCAATATTGAGTGGTTTGGAAAAAATATCAAGGAGATCATGGTTAACGGCATCAATATTCACTACAGAAGGTTTCTATACAACCATCAGATCGGAGTTGGTTTTCTCTAAAACCGTAAATATAAATCTATAGGAAATCTTTTCTTGTACAAAAATCTGGTTGTCGTGAGGGGTCAAAATTCCTAAATATTATATATAGAGCACATATGCAACGAGGAAAGGAGGTATAAGTTGCGCAATATTCGAAATGTTTCAAAGAAGTCACAAGGATTTCAAGACGATCATGGAAACATGAATCAATTATTAAACCAAAATAAAAGGAGATACAAATATGGGTAGAAAAAAGGTCTATGACACGCAAATGCCCGATCAGGAGCTTTTCCGTGAAGCAAACAAATACATGAAGGAATCAGTCGATGCGCAATCGGTGATTGCCGAAGTCATTCGCGCCTATAAACAGGGCAGGATCAGCCGCGAGGAGTATAAGCAGGCATCAATGAATTGGATGTTGGGTCTCGAAGACCGGGACAGTCGAGCCTCAGAACTGACTAGAATATTCTATGCCCGCATCAAGCTGGCCGAAAAGAACAAGAAGGAGCTTCTTCAGAAACTCTCCGGAAAACAGTCCGGGGATGGAGAAGAATTCCAATCACAAACAATAAAAAATAAAGGAGCTATATATGAAAATTCTCGATGAGTATGAAGAACACAATGGTGCACAGACCGAGGGCGTTGAAGAACCAGGGCCTTCGCGCCGGACGCTGGCCAACCGGAAGAACGCACAGAAATCCACCGGGCCCAAAACCGAAGAGGGAAAGGAGGCAATAAAAAATAACGCCCGGACGCATGGGATCTTTGCAAAGACCATTCTTCTCGATGGGGACGTCGGGAAGGAGGACGCGGAGGAATATGATCAATATCTTGACGATCTCTATGAACAGTATCCGCCGCAAAACGGATGCCAACGCAGGTTTATCGAAGGGATTGCGATAAAATATTGGCAGCTCTTGCGGACAAATCAGTATGCTCAGGTCCTCCGGAAGTCCCGGGAGTCCAGCGTCCGGTATGACCTTGTGAAAAAGGAGGCTGAGCGAATATGGTCGCTCCTGGAGCAGTTGCCGAAGAAAGAGGCCAGGAAAGAACTGATGAACAGCTATGAGGGCGTTCAAAAGATGCTCGACATCCTGCTTGATGCTCAGGAGAAATTTTCTGGACCTGAAACACTTTCGGATGATCGAATGACACTGGTCGCACACATTTTAGGGGAGGACCGATTTGAGTGGATGTTATCGCTTTGCAAATATGCTGCAGAGGGAGACATGGAAGAGGACGATGCTTCTGCTCTCGGGCAGAGTGGGACCTCTCGGAAAACGCGTGCGGAGATATTTGTCAACATTCTCATGGGGAAGACCCCCCTCTCAGAGAGTAAGATCGACGATCCTGCGAATCCAGTCTTAGCCCCTGGAGATGAGAAACCTCCCACACCTCCTGAACCAACGGCACCGCACTCAAGCATTAATAGGGATCTGTTCGATAAGATTGATGAAGCACAAATTGGAACCGAACGTGCGCTCAAAACAAAAATTCGAAACCTTCGGAAAAGACTCAGCAAGCTGGAAAAGAAAGAAATACGTCTTTCGTATCCGGACATGATATGGTGCCAAATGCTGGAGGATGGAGAACTGGAAAAAATCAGCCGTTATCAAACGACGATTGAGCGTAGTATTGAAAGAGATATCACGAGGTTAGAAAAGATGCAAAGTTCTCGCAGGGGTGATGCGGCGTAACCCCCTGTCGCGCATGAATCGTCGGTGAAGAGGTTGTTTTTGCAAAACAAGCCATGCGACTTTCTGGCAGTCCCCGCAGAAGGAACCCTGACAAAAAGGGTTGCAGCGAGTCTATCGAATATTTCTTTGAATGCGAATTTCATGAAAGGCGATTGATGGGAGTCTTGCAGAACCGTTTACGTTGGAACCAGTGGAGGCGGTGTCCTCTTTCGTTCGTAAGAAAGAGAGAGGGCTTCGCCATAAATCCTCAGACAGATCTTTGACAATTGAGAAGTGCTTCTGAAATCAACCCTTTTTATTCTGAGGTCAACAAGGAGAAGATATCCAGAAGTTCACAGCAAACACGTGGAGCAATGGCGGACTCTTCGCCCCATACGTGCAAGAGGCAGAAATATCCGCCGCTGCGGAAGAATCTGTTGGTTGCACAAAAGAGGATGCAGCAGCATTCTATGAGGATATGCAACGTCGTGGATTACGGCAGCGGTGCATCGCTGATAAACTCCGGAACATTTCGAGTATTTCGCAGGGTATGCGGAACGGGATGTTCTCGAGCAACAAGAGTACTATGAATTTCTGAAAAGGAATCCTGAGGCACAGGAAATTGCGAATGCCATTCTCACCACAGTATCCTTTGAGTAAAATGCAGGTGAATGGTATTTCATCTCTTGTTCACCAATATTGATAGTGCAAAATTGAAAACTACCATTGACATTCTGCTAGAAATACACAATTATTGCATATCGCGATACGGAATATACAATAATCAGGGATATTATAATGAAAATGCCATCTATGAGGCCACAAGATGTAGCGGTTTTACTGAAATTAACAACTCAGCAGAGTAGCGAATGGCGTACAACTGATCTCGCAGCACAACTTTTTATAAGTCAATCTGAAATATCTCAGTCGTTATATAGAAATAGGCTTGCAGGATTACTGGACGATTCGCAAAAAAAGGTTCAACGAAAATCCCTCTATGAATTTCTTCTCTATGGAATTAAATATGTCTTTCCACAGAGGCCCGGTGCAATGGTTAGGGGAATGCCCACAGCGCATTCAGCACTCCCTCTGTCGAAGTTCATGAGATCATCAAGTACCATTTATGTTTGGCCGGATGAGAATGGTTCTATTCGAGGGGAAGCCATTGAACCTCTCTATCCATCAATTCCTAAGGCTGCAAAAATTGATAGTTCGTTCTATAAACTTATTGCTCTTGTGGATGCCATCAGAGTGGGGAAAGCAAGAGAATTTCAAATTGCTGCGTCGGAACTTAAGGATAGGATCATGGTTCATGGAAAACAATAATCTTGCGATGCTAAAAATTGTTGCAGAAGCTCTTGGTGATCTCCTCGAGAGGGTGGTGTTTGTTGGAGGATCAACAACCGAACTCTAGGCTGATAACCCTGCTGCTCCAGAGCCGCGTTCGACACAAGATGTCGACTGTATCATAGAGGTCGCAACGTATCTTGCCTATCATGAATTGGAAATAATCTTGCAGTCGAAGGGTTTTATTCATGACCAGACTGATAAGGCACCGCTTTGCCGTTGGAACTATCACGGGACCATTGTCGATGTCATGCCGTTGAATGATAATATTCTTGGTTTTACAAATGAATGGTATTCTCAAGCTCTGAAGTATCCTACCACGCATAATATTGATGCGACAGTAAAAGTTAAAATATTAAGCGTGCCATATTTCTGTGCAACAAAGTTGAGCGCTCTCATAAGTCGTGGAATGGTTGATCTCCGAACGAGCAAAGATTGGGAGGACATAGCTTTTGTCCTCAACAATCGTTCTTCAGTAATTCAAGATATTATTGCGGGAGATAGCGAAGTCGTTCAATATATATGTCACACTTTCTCCCATCCCCTTTCGATTGATATTATTGAGGAAGCGATTTTATCTGTTTTGGATTAGGGAGAGCTTTCTGGTACAAAGGACAAAGTAGTGAGAATAATCGAGAACAGCATAGCCGTTACAAGAGATGGCAAAAACGGTTCACGCATCACGAGGGGCATAGAACGCTTCAGAAGTTATTGTCATCCGATAAAATGGAAGTCCATTTAACGCACAATTCAAATTGAGAAACCGCGATTCGAGATTCTTCGGTCTTCTCTAATGGCAGTTGAAGCTATATTGTGATTTGAAGAAGGAAGAGAATATTCTTTGAAGGAATCTCTCGCAAAAATAGAAAAAGCCTTTGTTCAACAAACATTGAAAGAATATGAAGGTTATTATTTTGTATTCTCATCAAGCAAAATAGTTTTAAAAATTCAATCTATGCGTTTTAGTTATCTTTTCTATCATAGATTCCGGAACTTTATTTATTTCAGCTATCATTGGCCACTCTTTGACTGCTGTAATGACATCCTGAATAATTTTATTTGCGTTTTTAATGCCAAACTGTTTAGCAGGTTCTAAAAGATCATCGATGGTAAAATTATCTCTTTTACCATTGACAGTCATTTGATGCTGATTCGTCCAGGGACCAGTAGAATTATATGCCCATATGACATCAAAAGCAGGTGAGAGTCTCCATTTGCCATGGCGTTCCATTAAAAAAGCAATATTTTTTGTATGATCATCTTGGTTGCGAGCCACGATGTTAAAAATCATACGTCTATACATTTCTTCTAATGGCTTATATCCTAAATGTAACTGGTGTATTACATTGAGTGCCTGTTCATAGCCAAAGGCACCAGCCATGTTAAAGTCATAATGTGCAATAGCGCAAAGTGATTGCATATGAATCTTTCCACCATGAGAATCTCTATCGAACCGCTTTGTTAAAAAATGTGCACGTCCATTCTCTTCAAAGAGAGCGCATTCCATGATCTGTATGTCCGCTTTTTGTGCCATTTGATAATAGGAATATTCAATTCGGCCAAACCCTTGTGCATTGCCCAACTGCTGATCGTTCACACCATCAAATTTCATAATCCAAGGTTCAAATCCCGGAGGCGGGAGGACTTGTCCAGAACGTACTTCATGAGTATCTCTATTCCATGCAATAATTGCCTTCGCACGTGCGCCACCTGCTGATGTGCCTATGCGGATAATAGTTTCTATCGCTTTGTCTTTTTCTTCTAAATTGACGAGTAAATCCATCCGATTATCTAACACCTGTTGTGCCAACCGAATCATATCTTCGATTTTAATCGGCACTGATTTTATTTCTTCTCTTCGAAGTGCAGGCTTATATTCTAATGCACCCATCCCGCGAGATCCAATGTAGCAGAGTCGTTCAACGGGAGAAAAATCATTTTCGGGTCGGTTATGACGAGCGAGCCATGCGTTGATGAGAACATTGCCAAATCTGTCCGGTAATGAATCAGCGAGCATCCCGGGTAATCCGTAAAATGTTTTCTTGTTTAATTCTGGGAATGAAAATAATTGTGGCTTTCTCTCCATCTTAATCGGAGAGATCTCAATGGTATCGTTTAAAAATTCTGAAGTGTACTCAAAGGTAGATAATTCTCTGTCTATGTCCCACGCAACAGCACCTATTTCTCTTCCCCAAAGAAGGACTTTTGCTACGGTTACTTTTCTTATCTTTGCCATTTCTATTTTCCTTTCTCAGTTGGTCGCCCTCGTCGACCTGATGCTTCCCGTCTTTGTTGTCCTGTGAACTTTGCAAGCTGTACAGGACTTACCCCTGGTTCTGGAAGAAATAAATCCAGTTGGTCGATCTTTCCTAGAACGCGAAGTATTTTAATCATGTTACCAAGCGTGCATCCTTTTCCATTTTCTAAACGTGTCAGAACAATTCGATCCATACCAGCACGTTGTGCGATTTCAAATTGAGTCATATTTTGATTTAGTCGTTCCTTCTTAATTCTCTCTCCCAGTAAATCGAGGATTGCTGAATCATTCATTTCGTCAAAGTTTTTCATTTTTCCTCTTTGAATTTAATCAAATATATTACAAATAAATTCATTTGTCAAGCTGATACGCTGTATATATACAGCACAATAATGGTTTATGATATAATATGCTGTATTAATACAGCATATTAATAAGCTAAGGATTGTACACATATCAGACCTTCTTGGGCATAATTTATTAAATTCGGAGGGACACTTATGAGGCCAAGATCATGAGTAAGCGATGGAATATTCCGTACAAGAAGGTTGTCCTTGAGTACGCAGAACTGTACGGCAGAGATGTTAAATCGTATAGATCGTTTGGAATATCAAGATCTACCTTCTATCAGTGAAGAAAGTCCTTCCGGGAACATGGCACAGTGGGACTGATCCCTAAGAAACCGATTGCTCTACATCATCCCAATCAACAAAATACTTACATTGAGTTTGGGCCCACGATGGGGGCAAGTACCCCCTCTCCCATGGACACTTTTTTTGGAAGAGTCGTAAATGGAAATTTTAGAAATTGCACAAGACGTCAATAGAACCTAGAGTAGGATCAAGAAAGGCATCCATAAGGGGGTCGATTTTACGAAACGAACCCAATTCGAAGATGGAAAACGGACTTTTCAGCAGGAAAATGGGGATTATCAGGAATATCTCTGTCGCAGAATCACTTACACCTCATCTAAATTTATGTATGTTTGGGTGACAATTGAGAACATTCGCATTCGAATGATTGTGCTCTATAGCCTTTTTGGGAAGGACATTGATCTCAACCGGTTCACGTTTTAAATTCTCAACCATTTCATTGGAAACTTGATAGTACTTCTGGTAACGGCCCCTTTTCTTCTAGGGTGAATTTAGGAGAAGGTATCAAGAAGTCTATGGAATGGCATTACATGAACTCCCGAACATGCTCCTCAATATCCGTACGTTTGCTTCTGCAGGCAGATAATGACACGAATCACGGAGATCTCCTGATTTTTTCTTAAATTAAAAGTGTTATGTACAACCATCGATATATCTTGATGTATCAAGCAGATTCAGTCAGACACTTGTCGACGGCTCGGCGATCGACCTCTCGATGGTCTCTAGCTTGCCAGCAAAGAACAGCAACGATGCGATATCTGTTTCGAATCAGATGTTCATCTGTGACGAACGTGTATGGAACAAAGTCTTGAAACTTACTCTCAGGCGGCAGCAAGCATGAACATTCGTTTTCCATATCGCATAATGCTTTTCGTTGCAGTGCTTCTACTTAGTGCTACAGCACCGGCGCAGGTGGTCAATATAAATCATCCCGGAAGCGGACCCTATTCCACGATCTCGTCCGCTATCAGCAATCTAGCAACGGTGAATGGCGATACGCTCACTGCTTCCGCCGGAGCGTATACGGAAAATGTCAGCATCACGAAAAAGCTGACGCTGATCGGCGCAGGTGTAGCCACGATAATCAATCCTCCCGCAGGGATCGGTATCACCATTACTTCGGACTCCGTCAAAATTACGAATCTCAAAGTCGCGAACGTACCGAGGTGGGGGATCTACGCTTCGGGAAGAAAAGGATTGACGCTGACGAACGTTATCTGCGAAGGAGACAGCGTTGGCGCGGAACTGAACAGTATCACAGGACTGACGGTGACATCAAGCGTCTTCTCACGCAATAATGATCATGGATTCTATTCTTCCAGCGGGCAGAATTTTTCGTTCACCAACTGTGTCTTTAACGCAAACGGGAAAACCATCGGCACTGGATCAGGATTGATGCTGAGAAATCTCAAAGGTTCCTCGACATTTACGAATACCACCGTGGACAGTAATAAATATCATGGCATGGAGATCAGATCCGGGTGCGCTAATGTGACGATCAACGGGGGGGAATTCAACTCCAACGGTTCAAATCCTAATCCTGGTTATGATGGCGGTGGTATTTATCTAGGCGAATACGCCGGTGTTGCTATCAGCAATGTGATCATCAACGGCCCTCTCGTTGCCAGCAACAACTCGACAGCCGGAATTTTTGCCGATGCGCAAAGTGTTGCCGCGGATTCGATCAATACATTGATCGTTGGACAGTCCGGTAGCGTACTCTTAACAAGCAACGGCATTACCCGGGGCACGGGAATCCTGCTCTGGGGAAATGTCAGGAATGCCTCAATCACCGCAATTTTTTCGAAGGGAGCAATCTCCAATTCGGCCGGCATTGTCATCGTCGGAAAATCTGACGGGTCGTTATCTCCGGCGAATATTTCCATCATCAGCAGTAAGTTTAGCGCAGGCTACGCACGCCTGACTCCCGCGATTTCGCTCGCCGACCAACAGCCGCCGAATTACTTTGGCACCGGCGCGGTGACAGCGACCGGCACCCTTTGGCCCGCGCTGGTAGATGTCGATACGCTCATCTACGATAAGGCCGATGATTCCCGTCTCGGGGTTGTCACTCACACAGGCGATATCCTTGCTGTAGGAAAAGAGATCGAACGTACCCTCCCTAAAAGTTTTGTGTTACAGCAAAATTTTCCAAATCCGTTTAATCCGTCGACAGTCATTAGCTATCAGCTGTCAGCCGAAAGCAGAGTGCTGATTGTCGTTTATGATCTTCTCGGCCGCGAGGTGGCAGTGCTGGTGAATGAAAAGAAAAATGCAGGGAGCTACAGTGTACAGTTTCATGGTTCAGGTTTGCAAAGCGGAGTCTATTTTTATCGGTTGTCCGTAGGTCCATTCACAGAGACAAAAAAACTCGTTCTCTTAAAGTAGGATTGATGAAGCTTCGGTTTTTATATCGCAGAATTCTTTTTGCTGCATTACTTTTGCAGACAGTCATGGCACTGGCGCAGGTGAGCAATGTGAATCATCCGGGAAGCGGACCGTATTCCACTATTTCCTCTGCTATCAATAATGCGGCAACGGTTCCTGGTGACACATTAACTATCGCTGCCGGAACGTATTCAGAGAATGTCAGCATAACAAAAAAGCTGACGCTGATTGGAGCGGGAACATCTACTCTTATCAATCCTTCCTCAGGGATCGGTATCACTCTCTCGTCCGACTCGGTCAAAATTGCCAATCTCAGAGTTGCTAACGTACCAAGGTGGGGGATCTATGCCTCCGGAAGAAAAGGATTGATGCTGACGAACGTTGTCTGCGAAGGAGACAGCGTTGGCGCGGAACTGAACAGTATCACAGGACTGACGGTGACATCAAGCGTCTTCTCACGCAATAATCATCATGGATTCTATTCGTCCAGCGGACAAAATTTTACGTTCACAGACTGCGTGTTCAACGAAAACGGAAAAACGATTGGAGACGGATCAGGACTGAAGTTCTACAATCTGAAGGGTTCTTCGACATTTGCGAACTCAACCGTGGACAGTAATCGATATCACGGAATGGAGATCAGGTCTGGCTGCGTCCATGTGACGGTCAATGGTGGTGAATTCAAGAAAAACGGTTCGAGTTCAACGGCTGGATCCGACGGCGGAGGTATTTATATCGGATCGTACGGAGGCACTACAATAGGTAGTGTGATCATCAACGGACCTCTCATAGCCAGCAACAATGCAACAGCCGGTATCTATGCGGATGCGCATTCGAGTACTGCCGATTCTATCAACGACCTCACTATTGGTCAGACCGATGTAATATCATTGACGAGCAATGGTATTTCCGAGGGGGCTGGAATACTTTTCTGGGGGAATATCCGAAACGCCAGTGTGACAGCAAATTTTTCTAAAGGAACGATTTCAACCTCGGCGGGTATCATCATCGTCGGAAGCAATTCTCTCGGCTCATCTTCCCCCGCGAATGTCTCTATAACCGGAAGTATATTTAATGCCGGTTATGCGCCAACGACTCCTGCCATTTCTTTGGCAGATGCCCAGCCCACACCGAACTACATCGGTATCAATGGAGTCACCGCTGCAGGCAACACATTTGTCGGGGTACTCAGCTCTGACATCGACGCGCAGGTCATCTACGACTCTCTTGACAAATCAACACTCGGTCGAGTGACACACACAAACGACAATCCGCTTCCCGTGGAGCTTGTATCGTTTGGAGCGACGGTTGCAGGGCAGAACGTCCACCTTGTCTGGTCAACGGCAATGGAGGTAAATAATTATGGATTTGAAGTGGAGAAAAGAGCAGTTAGCAGCGAGCAGTCAGTAGCAAGCAATTGGTTGAAGGTCGGCATGGTGCAGGGTGCAGGGACGAGCACTATTCTGAGGAACTATTTTTTTGAGGATGGCGTTACACGTGCAGGCCGTTATGCATATCGTTTAAAGCAAATTGATAACGACGGAGCGTTTAAATATTCGCAAGAAATGGAGCTGGAAATTGGCGTACCACACAATTTTAGGCTGTTTCAAAATCATCCCAACCCATTTAATCCAACGACAATTATTAGTTACGAGTTACCAGTTACAAGTAACGTTTCTCTAACAATTTTTGACCTCCTTGGTCGGGAAGTTGCGATGCTTGTTGATGGAATGAAAGAAGCAGGATATTATACTGCAGTGTTTTCCACTTCAGGCGGCAATGGGTCACCGTTCGCGAGCGGTTTGTACTTTGCACGCTTTATTGCACAGCCCGCCGATGGGGGAAAATATTTTGAAGACGTGACAAAAATGATGTTTACAAAATGAAAATAATTCCAAATTTTTCTTTGAGAATGGCCAATTTTCTGGTGTGATTCTAATCACCAAAACAACAAATAATCTCTTTGTTGGAAAAAACACTTGCATTTTACGTGGAGAAGAGATAGTTTCTAATGTATGCACCGAGGAAGGTGATTCTATGGGAATATGCGTTGTGCCTGTACTTCAACTCTAATAGGGGAGGCTGCTTCATCAATCGTTTAATCGTCATAGTATACATTTCTTCTCGTACACAAAAAAAAATAAAACATAATTTATTCACTTCCTTCACAGGAGGAAACAAATGAAAAAGACAACACAATTTGTCGTACAAATTCTTCTGCTTGCTCTTCTCACAAGTTCCATGGCGTGGGCACAAGCTGTTGGCGATTATGGTTCTTTAGGAACAGGCAATTGGGGAACAACTGGAGCAAATTGGGTAGTTTGCGTGACACCAGGCACTTGGGTTGGTGCAACAGCAGCGGGAGCTGCACCGACTTCGGCAGTCAATGTTTGGATTCGCACCGGACATAGCGTGACGGTCGAAGCTTCTCCAAAGAATTGTGCTAATTTGACGATCGAAACAGGGGCTGTATTGTATTCTCAGCAAACCACAACAACGAATCGATATGTTCGTGTGTACGGTTCAACGATTACAACGAATGGTACATTTGGCGACGTGGCGGACGGTCTGGGCATAGAGCCTTATGCGAGTGTTACACTTACTGGCACGGGCACATTGAGGCCATGCAGAGTCAGGCCCGGCGCAAATCTTTCAAATGCTACGATCACGATAGACCAGGATATGACACTGACGTATACCGGATCTTCTGGTACTGGCGGATCTGGTTTATACACATTCAATTCAGGTACAACGGATAATATCAGTGTAATCGTGCATTCAGGAAAGACGGTTACCGCAGTACCAAATTGTAACATTGCTACGAGTTCATCGACTGCAACGGATGGCGCTGCGAGTTCTACATTTACTATTGATGGTACTCTGACGCTCCAAGGCGGGATTTTATCCCTTCGTATTGCCTCTGGAAAAACCTGTAACCTTACAGTGAATGGCACAGTTGATATAGGTAAAGACCTAATTCCGACTGGAACAACTGGTGTTGCAAGCACAATTGTTGTGAATGGCGGTGGAGAATTAAAGCTTACCGGATCCTCCCGGACCGCATTCTTTGATAATGCGTCGCAAACAGTGACCGGTGCAGGGACATTTACACTTGGCAGCGGTAACGCCATTACGATCGGTGCTGCTGCAGGTCTTGATCCCACCAATGGACCGATCAGAACAACTACACGCAATTTTAGTACCGGTGCAGACTATTCTTATGTGGGCACTGCTGCTCAAGCTACAGGTAGTGACCTTCCAGCATCAGTGAACAATCTCACAGTGATCAATGCGGCAGGAGTAACTTTATCTCAAGCATTAAACGTAACTGGCACGCTCACACTCACAAGCGGCAATTTTACTCTCGATGGCAAAACACTCACACTCGGTGGTGCTCTGCCTGTCAATGTCGCTAATTTGATGGTAGGCAGTCCATCAACATTGACTGTATCTGTTCCAGGTACTTATGCGACTATTGGTGAAGCAATTGCTGCGACTTCACCTCAGGCAAGTGGTATCAATCTTGCTGCACAGAACTTTGCTGAGAATGTAGTTGTTAACAGAAAACTAACATTATCAGGCGTGGGAGCAACCTCTATTATCAATCCGAGTTCCGGTATCGGGGTTAAAGTAACTGCAAATGATGTAACGTTGCAGAGCTTTAAAGTCACTGGGACTGGAAATCATGGCATCTATGCGGGGAACGTTTCTAACCTGACGATCACGAGTGTCGAGGCGAGCTCAAACACCCTGTCTGGCGTCGCTCTTCAAGGTGTGACGGGCACATCGGTTTTGACAAATATTACTGCAACGAATAATAGCAAACATGGTCTTGAGATTGGAAAAAATTCATCAGCCGTTCAGGTATCCGGCGGAACGTTCACCGGTAATGGTACTGCAGGCGATCTGAGTACAGGTGGCGGTATTATCCTTTATGCAGATGCGGGCACAACAACCACCGGAATATCAATTTTTGGAACAGTGAATGCAAGTACCAATAAAACAGCAGGAATTTATCTCTACTGCGACGCTACAGGTCATATCAATAATACAACGATTGGCGCTACGGGAACAATCACGTTGGATGACAACGGTACAGATGGGGGCGGCGGAGCGGCGGTAGTCGTTTCTGGTCCGTGCGACAATACGCAAATCAAAGCGAATTCAACTCGATCCGTGGCATGGCAGACAGCTGGACTCGTCGTGGTCGGCACGGATGCAAATGGTGCCAATTCGCCAACAAATACCACCGCTGCCAACTGTAATTTGAGCGGCTTCAGTACGACCTCTCCTGCTGGAACGATGAAAGTTTCAAACGGAACGCAGACACGGATCAGTGTGAATGATGTGGATGCGACGAGCGGAAATTTGATCAACGGTGTAGCGACTGGTTTTGATGTCGAAGATATTTTGAAACATAAGGTGGACAGTCTGGCATTAGGTCTCTTCAAAGGGCCCGGTACAGAATTGTTTGTGACACCCAACAGCGGTTCTATTCAACGGGCCGTCGATATGGCAAGTTCGTACACGGTGACACAAATCAATGTGCAAGACGGTACCTATGCTGAAAATGTTGTTGTTAATAAGGCGCTGGTACTGAATGGACAAGGTGCGAATACTATTATTAAGCCAAGTTCCGGAACGGCAGTCGATGTGACGATTGCAGGTGTGACGTTACAAAATCTTAATATTTATCTCACTGCTCCTTTTACACCAACGGTGGCACCGACCTCTACAAATAATATCTTTACATTCCCTGTAAAGGTAAAGGTGTTTATGCAAGGTCCATATAGCGGTGGGACGATGTCCACAGCTCTTGCAGACGCAAATCTTATTCCGACAAGCCAACCGTATACCGTGGCTCCATTTAGCTATGCAGGGAGTGAGACTGCAGTCGATGCCGGTTTCTTTGCTCGCCAAAGTATAACTGACTGGGTTCTGGTTGAGCTTCGGTCCACGTCTAACGGTGCAGCAGTTGACCGCCGTACAGCATTCTTGAAAAACGATGGAACTGTGCTGGGCGCGGATAGTGCAGAGGGTGTTACATTTAGCGTCGCCACTGCTGGTGATTATTATATTGTTGTGAACCACCGAAATCATTTAGCAGTGATGAGTGCTGCTTCAGTGACATTACCCAATGCCTCGGCATATGATTTCACCACGGCTCTAGACCAGGCATTTGGAACAACAACTCCAATGGCTGATTTGACAGGAGCCTTTGGAATGTGGTCTGGCGATACAGATGGAAACGGAGTTATTGCTTTGGCTGATAAAAATAATACCTGGAATGATAGAAACCAGACAAATGTATATCAGGGAACTGATACTGATCTTAATGGTGTTGTTGCATTAGCTGATAGAAATAATACCTGGAACAATAGAAATAAGGTCGGTCAGGTTCCAGCATCCTTATAGTATTTTAAATAAATATACAAACATCAATTATTTGAGGAGAGTCCAATGAAGAAGATGATTCTGGTTGTAATGGTCCTTGCGGCATTTTGCTGGAATCTTGCCGCGGCCCAAACTGTTGAATTGCGGGTTGAAAATCAATCCATTAGCGGTACGGTATATTCATTCGATATTTATATGAGAGCAACAGTAGGCACTGTTTATTGGTTCGGTGCCGATCTTGTCTTAACATTTAATAACGCGAATTTTACTTCGCCAGTGTGTGCGAGGGCAGCAGTAACAGGAAACTGGGTGCTGGATAACACTCTTGGTGATGGTACTACTTCGTTAGGTGGAACCGTATCAGCTTCGTATCGAGGGGCTACCTCTCCTGCTGCGATCACCGGAAATGAAATCATTATAAATGTTAATTCGCCTTCTTTTGTTGATCAAGATGAATTTGATGCGAATGTTGCAGTTATTGATGCGGCAATGTCTCACAAGATTGGCCGATACACCATATCCGGTATATCGAATGCTGCGGGAACCATGGGCCTTGCGTGGAAGACATCTGGTGGTGGAGTAGTTACAGCAATATCAACATGTGCAAATACAAGTCCATGGGCTGCCAGCACGGTAACACTTGATGTCTCTCCACTAATTCCTGATGTTCTTTTACCCGTCGAACTTACATCCTTCACTGCCTCGGCTAATCGTCTGACTGCCCAGCTTGCTTGGACAACAGCGACCGAAAAGAACAACTTCGGATTCGATGTTGAACGCAGGATAATGGGAAGTGATGCATCAGCGTGGACGAAGGTTGGGTTTGTAACCGGTTCAGGCACAAAATCCACACCGACAGAGTATACTTACACGGATAGAAGTGTAACCGCCGGCCGGTATGCGTATAGAATCAAGCAGATCGACAATGACGGCACATTTAAATATGCGCAAGCAGCAGAAGTTGAAGTTGGTCTTGCTGCAAAAGTGCTGACACTGACCGATGCTTATCCGAATCCATTCAACCCCGCAACGTTAATCGAGTTTACACTTCCGCAAGATGGCCGTGCGACCTTGAAGGTCTATAACACCATCGGTCAGGAAGTAGCGAATCTCTTTGACGGTGAGGCGGCAGCCGGACGGATCATCCAGGCCAGGTTTGACGCAAAAAGTCTTGCCTCGGGTATCTATTTTGCACGCCTCGAGTTCGATGGCAAATCGATGCTCAGGAAAATGCTCTTGATGAAATAATACCACTCTTGAGAGCTGTTTGAAATGGCAACGCTCCTCTGCTGCAGAAGCAGGGGAGCGTTTTATTTTGTATCCTACGGCTACAATTTAAAGTGTTCTTGAAGAATTTCAGTGCTACCTCTATGCCATTGTCCAATCATTTCTTCGTGAGAGAAAATCTCCAATCGTTTTCGGCTTCACCAGGGCACCGATGGACGATCGCTCAAAGAGCATGATCGATTGAAGACTGGTCAGGGGATTGGGAAACGTAATACTTACAGTGTTGTTATTGTTCGAAAATGTATAGACTCCCGGCACTATGACCGTCGTATCGGTGGATCCTGACTTATAGGTAATATCCGCCTTGAGATTGCCGGATCCCGCTTCGATAATCGTGAGTGAAAGATTTGCCGTCAATCCGTCCCCCGGTTTTGCATACTGCAATGTGCCGGCAGTGTCCACGGTCAAGGTCGAAGAATTCCCGTCCGCGCGTACTTCAAATCCGATCATATCCGCGCTGGAATACCAGACACCGACAAAAGCGGGATCGATGGGGGAATGATTCGGACCCGTCTCATCTTTTTTGCAGGCATTGAAAACGAAGAGCAACACGAAGAAGCACGGTAAAACGGATGGAATAATTCTCGGGATTTTTAGTGCCATGCCGCTGAGATCTCTGTCTATGGATTATTTCCAAGATTCTGCAATAAGTATAGTGCATTGACCTCAATTAATCAAGGCAGCAGAAGAGTAAGAAGTGTGAGAGTATTCTCCTCTCCTTGCAAGTTGTCAATCGAAGGAAAGTACTTGACACTCTTGGATGGATACTGTATATTCTTACAGTGTATATCCATACAGCAAGTTCAGGAAAAAGGAAAGGTGACCTATGGGAATGGAGTCTCTGACAGAATCGCAGCAGAAGATAGTGAACATCCTCCGGGAATTTATCGCGGAACACTCCTATCCGCCCTCGCTCCAGGAACTCTCCGACATTTTACAAGTGAATATCAACGCTGTGAGAGACCGGCTGAAGGTGTTAAGCAGGAAAGGAGTGATTCGCATGACTCCGAACGTATCGCGAGGCCTTGAATTGCTCGATCGACGACCCTCCGGAATTCCCATCTATGGCTATGTTCCTGCCGGTCATCCCTTTATGTCCCAGGAGAATATTGTCGATACCTTTGAGACCCGGAAGTATCTCTCTGCTTCGGAGAATGTCTTTGGCCTCTATGTCCGCGGCGACAGTATGAAGGATGCCAACCTTGAGACCGATGATCTCATTTTTGTTGATCCGAACGAAGAACCGCGCAACGGCAGGATGGTGGTCGCCCTGGTCGAGGGAGAACCGACAGTGAAATGGTACCGCAAAGAAGGAGAGACAATTACCCTGGTCCCGGCTAACAAAAAATTCAAAACGATCATTGTCAGTAAACAGGATGAACAATTTAAGATTGTGGGCGTTGTTATTGCGCTGATGCGGTCGTTCGATAAGAAGAGGATCGATAAAGCGATGAAGCTTCGAAAGGCTTCTTAGGCCTGTTATTTTACCGACTCAATCGAGCTGTTGGGGAGCCATCATCCACCCATCAAAAACGCTCTTTCCAGGTCTCTTTTTTCCTCCATATTCGTTATATTAACTCTCCAAAGTGTCACACTGATCACGGCACAGATTTCTCAGATGCTACTTGAAATATCAATCGGATGTATCGATATTATAATATAAGGCTATTCTGAAACGGAGGGATTTCCCATGAAGATTCACAATATCATTAGTGTAGTACTCTTGCTTTTTATCGGATGTGCGTCCTACAAAGAACTCGTACCCACGCCCGAGCTCATTTCGTCAGAAGGAACATTCAATCCTATATTGAACAAGGATGAGAACTTCAAGCTGAAGAAAGACGATCTCTATTTTATCAAATTTCCGCGGCCCATGGGGAATGAGTACTATCTTCTGTTGATGGGACCATCCAAGCCGCTTATTCATTCGTATGTAAAAAATCTCTTTGATGCTGAGGCTGAATCTGTGGTGGTCCGTTCCTTTGGATTCACCGAAGGAGGAGTAGAGCTGATCCAGAGTCAGAATATCAGGAACGACAGTCTGCTGATCTATCCGATCGATTCCATGTCTGCGTATTATTCCTGGATGATTGATTCAGTACGGGAAGATACAGAATTGAAGATGAGCTACCGGTATGTCCAGCAATGGCGGTATGCCTTTGAACGGGACTATGCCAGACTCCATGCAATCTGGTCAAACAATGTGATCGACCGAACAGTCTACAACGCTCTCAATGCGGAGTATCAGACCGATGTTATCGATTGCGATAAATCGGTCGCTGCTCTTTTGCCTAAGAAGGAGAATCTGCAGGCCATGAGAGGGGATCTGCGGAAAGTTGAAAAGGTCTTTCCTCCGGATATCAAACAAAGCACCGATACAGCTTATCAGACGTATGTTTCATTTTGTGCCGACGTGGATGATGAGATGACAGTCCAGAATACTTATCTCGCAGTGTTGACAGCACTGAAAAAAGAGAAGGAGACACGGGGGGATATTGTCGCATTTTTAAAAGCCGGACCTGACTTCTCGAAATTTATGGCCGCTGCAAAATCGTATCCGGCACGCATCACAAAAAAAATGAATAGAGTCCTCTCATCTCGGTTCGGCGAAATTCTTCCATTCTATGATGCCGAATTAAAGAAGACGGATCTCAACGCTATCGGTCCATATCCAGAACTCGAAAATGTTTCCGGCCTGTATCAAGCCTGTGGTGTTGTGATGCCGGTTGATCTCAACAATCTCATCCTGTTTGTTCGGAAATTTGTCAGCGAGCGGGATGATTTCCGAGTTGTTGAAAGCAATCTGGTGAATCTCGATGCTATGGCTGAGAATATTTCCGATCGTCCCTCGAATTCTTTCTACCGCACCGTGACTGCAGTTCTTGAACAAACGCAGAAAGTTATGCCGGAGTCTGAAGCACGGCGCGTTGAGAAGTACGGAAAATATAAGTGTGCGACGACACTGGATCAAAAGATTACCAATGCCACAAAGTTCATCGACAATCTATCGGAAGAAATTCGAAGCCTGCGGCTTTTTGACACGAAGATGACCGAGATCTCCAATGCATTCAGACAAACTGTAACATGGCCGGCAGATTCATTCTATGTCGTGATCCTCGGAAACCTCAACGAGGTCAAGAGCAATCTCCCCAAGGCGATCCCTGCCCGCATCGATTCGTACAGCGACAATAAGATCTCACTGTGGGCAAATAAACGCATCGCCACTGCAGGAAAAGAAGTGAATGACCAGATCGCGCGCTATCAAAAAGCAGGACAGCTCGTACCGCAAATTAATGCTTTCCGGGCCCAGGGGACATACCGCCCCATCATTCGGCTGTTGAATGCGAATCGAACCATGGGATTTCTCCTGGCCCAATATCCGGATGTCGATTCGCTTTCCCTGGAAACCCAGGGACGAAGGATCGCGAGCTTCTTGGATCAGAGTGCATGGGCCTCAGCTGAATCGAGGCTGGACGATCTCTTGAAGGATAACGATTACCTGAACCTGGAAGCCATTGCGCCCAAAAAGGACCAAATCGTCAAGCAGTACGAATTGGAACTGTTCCAGAAAGTCAATACGGCATCACGCACTGCTGCAGATACGTTTGTGAAGACTCATGAGACAACCCTGAAAAATATCTCCGGTCTGTATAAGGATTCCGCCTTTATTCCGGTGTACAAACTGACGTTTACGTCCACCAACCAGAAGGATGTTCAGCAGCGGCGCAAACAGATTGAAGACTATTTGACAGAGATGAAGAACATCCGATTCCCGGAGACAGCCATTAAGGCTCTCTTTAAAGAGTTAACAAAGAACAGCCGGGATCTCGGTGTGGAAAAAGCACGGGCTATCGTAGATCATGGAAAGCTCTATAAAGGATCCAACAGGCAGGTGAGAGGACTTGTCGAGGAATGCGATCCGACGGTAGCGAAATCGATTTCAAAACCGAGTGAATATAGAAAACTTTTTGTCCTGCCTACCACCAGCAATAGAAAAGGGGACAACGAGTATCTCTTAAGGCTGAAGTTAGATATTCCCTCTGAAGCGGAGTTTCCCGTGTTCGACGTGAATATCATGGTGCCGTCGGAACTTATCCGCCAGGCGGCAGACAACGCATGGTATGACGAAATTACTATCAATAAGAAACAGATCAAGAATGAGGGGCGGTTCCATATTACCGCACCGACCTCTGACAATAATTATGAATCACAAATCACTCCTGTGCAATTGGACAAGACCACGACCAATATCCTTGAGATCAAGCTCCGATATGCGGGGTCGAGGGTTTTTGAAGTGAGCGTTATGGCGCAGAAGCCGATTCTTCGAAAGAACTAATTCTTCCATTGCTGAGAGAAGGAATGAACATATGAAGAAAAAATATCTCATCATCGGAGCAGTTGTGCTCGTCATCGGAGGCGTTCTTGTGTATCTCCTCTGGCGCCCGAATCTTCAGGATCAGATTGTTCTGCCGTACATCGCGCACCAGAAACCGACCCTTGATCCGCACTTGCCCAGTACGAACCAGCTTTCGGATAAGCTCGATGAGGTCGAATTTGACGGTCTCTTCAATGTGGTCGCGACTCCCGGTGGAGTTGTGTATGAAGATGGACTGGGGGAATTTGTCAACATCGATCAGAACGATGTCGTTACAATCCGATTGAAAACCAAGAAGCGCTGGCACGATAGTTACCAGGCAACCGTCGATGGGTCGAAAATCGATATTACGAAAACCCATGACCATTTCTTTTCGGCAAGCGATCTCAACTTCACGTTAAAACGTATCCAGAATCTCGGAAGTCTCTCTCCTGATTACATTCTTGTTTCCCAGGCTCTGAAGACCTTTGACTTTGACGGCCCGGATGAGAAGGGGGAGGTGCGCTTCAGTTTCAAAGGAGACAGGATTTGGAAAGATGCCGATATCAAAGAGGTGTTTTCCTTCAAAATTCTTCCCGGCAATTCGGAAATGAATGCCATGAACTATTATGTCGGAACGGCTCCGTATATGGGCATCCCGCAAAAGAGCGGTGTTCCGAATTTCCATAAAACACCGGAAGGAGGGGCGATCATGACAAACGTGATTCTTGCCCCGTTCATCGATAATAGTACCTTTACGACCGAACTCAAAAACGGCACGATCAATACCTTGCTGGAGACACCGTTCGGAAGTCTTTCGCCGATCCTCAGCGATACCTTGAAGTATTTCACCAAGTCCAATATCAGCACAACGTTCTTTGCCATTCTGTTCAATACGGAGAGGCTTTCCCTCGAGCAGCGGAAAGAAGTGCGGAGGCTTATCAAGAATACCGCTGTGGTTGAGCGATTCTTTAAGATGAACTCCCCCCAGCAGCGAAACATTATGGATTACAAGGGAAACAGGAACAATTACATGGATTATGTGAATAACAGCGTATTCCCTTCGTCATCCTATTACGTGGAAGAACAGATTGTCGTACCTGTTCTCGATGATACCGCGGCGAATCTCTCTCTTCTGCCGAATGTTGTGAATATCAAGACGTGTGTGAATTATGGTTTCCGGGAGGAATACGGGGAACTCATTGACATTCTGAACGACCCCACGTTGACAAAGCAGAAAATCAAGGCAACGGCCGCGTCCAATGAAGAGATCCAGGCGAGAGATTATGACGCCCTGCTTGTTGCCATCACCGGATACCGGAGTAATTTTCTCTTCGATCTGTACAATATCTTCTTGCGTGTTCCGGACTTTGAGACCTACAGGATCAATCTCATTACCGAACCGGATCGCAAGGGAGGGCTGGCGATCAATCCACATTCCTGGCAGCCGCATAATAATTACTTCAGCTTGAACGCTCTTGCACAGCATCCGGATAGTGCAGCCTTGAATACCCTCCTGCACTACATTTATGGGTTTATGTCCACGCGCGAGATCGGCGATAAACAGGCATATGCGGAACGTATCGATCTGCTGGAGCGGGAACTATGCCTGGGGACATGGCTCTTCTCGCTGCCATCGCTGGCGTATTTCAGTACACAATTGGACAGCACGAGTGTACAACTCTATGGCGTGGCTTCACAATTGTCCACAGTCAAGAAATGGAAAGAAGCGCCCCGGAAGTGATCTTGAGTTCTATAGTGAAATTTCGCCTCAGGCTGGTTCTGGTTCTCTTCCCGCTGATCCCGAATTTCGTGCCATGGGCGTTCTCCCAGCATTCTGCGGCACCGGAGTATCTCATTATCCAGAACGTTGATCAACTTCTCGTCTATAACAAGTATCAGCAAAAAACCTCACCCAGGGAACGGCGCGTCTTCGTTCCGTTCGTTCCCATCAGGATTCTCGATGCGGAAGGCACGTTGAATGATAATTATACACCGTGCATGCGCGTGGAAGTGCAGGGTGTTCCCTTTTACCTCATCAAGAATGACAAATCGACATTGATGGGGGCAAGCAAATTCGGCTTTCATGAAGTATACAACAACGTCACCCTTCTACAAGACACTCTCCAGCTTGTCGAAAATCCAGGAGCCATCCTGATATCTCCGGACCGCACCCATCAAGCGCCGGTGACGAGGGGAAAATCGATTGCGAGGTATTTCCATGATGGCGGCCTGACCTATGTTCGAGTACTCGGTGGTTGGCCGAATTACGGGTGGATCCGATTCTCTGAACAAGCGAAAGCAACTGTGAGGCACGAGGAGAAGAGGAGCGTTGTATCGGATCAGGCAATTTCACCTGCCGTTCTTCAACGGATTGACAGGAAATTCTTTGAAGCGAATTCTGCACTTTCGAAGCTGTTTCAATATTTCAACAAACAGAGGAGGCAGAAGAAAGCGATACCTCAATGGCATTTCGTCTCCTCTGACCGTACTCTTGCGTATAAGCTTGAACCAGAGAGCTATGCTCTATCATTTTCCGAGAGCGATCAGTATCTCACGAGAGATCTGGAAAATATTCTCCTCGGCACTCCCTATGCGGTTTTCTACACACCGGGGAGAATAAACATTCGCAGGAAATACTAACGGGCATGTCTCTCTGGATGTTCCTTACAGCTGAGTATTGCAGGTGAAACAAAAACTCATCGACCATGTGCTGAGTATTCTGGTTATCGCGGCGGTTTTTATTCTCCTCCTCGCCGTTATAGACACCGAAGGAACGGACAACCAGCGAACCAATGAGGCATTCATTGATTCCCTGGTACAGCAGCAGGCAATCGATATCGGCAATCCTTACCATCGATCTCTTCTGAAAGAAACACTCTCCCTGTTCTCTCCGAATGAACGATCCAGGAATGATTCACTTCTTCAAGCTCTCGAATCCTATCGGCAGGCACAATTTACGAAGACGGTCCATAAATCAGGAGGAAACAGACAGGGCCTTTCGTGGGATACATTGTATGATCTGGCAGGAATGTACTATTCGTTTATCCTGGTCTATCTGGTTGTTATGGCTGCGAGTTATTATGCAGCGCAGACATGGGCTGTCTTTAGCTTTGTGAAACGAAAACAACAGGCATCGTCGTATCTCGAAAAATTCGTTTCTCACTCTTTGTCGGTTGTTGCCTCTCTACGGAATCATGAGTATCCCTGGGGGGATGCCGGCCGCTGTGTCCTTTTTCTTTTCCTGGCTGTCCTCAAGGGATTGCTGGCGCTCATTCTTTTCGCTCCGGCGTACGTAATTGCCTATTCGATGAAATCGACATTTGAAACCGGCGGATATATATTTATGGTCCTCCTCGGAGTCGTTTCGAACGGACTTCTTATGAATGCAGCGTATCAGTTTTATACGTTCCTCGTTCATGAAAGCAGGAAAGGGTACGTCGAAACCGCGATCGTTAAGGGATTGAAAAACTCATATTCCTGGAACACTCCTGACGGGATATCGTTCCGGTCACTCCTGAAATGGAAGAAAACATTTCCTGCACATGTGTTTCATCATATTTATGAAAATGCCCGATTACAATACATCCCGACCATGAAGCAGCACGCCTCGTTTCTTATTACCGGCCTTATTATTATTGAAATGGCGCTCAATATTCAAGGGCATTTATGTTACGAACTTCTCCAAAATATTCTCTACAAACGCTTTGATGCCATCCTTTTAATTATTTTCGGAATATTTATGGTTGTCAAGGCAACTGAAGTCCTTGTGGACTTCTGGTTCTACACTGAATCCCAGAAGTATGAAAATGAATCATAACCGACCGGAATGGTATATTGCACGCTCCTTACGCGTGCTCATCGGACAGCGGAAAGACCTCCGATGGGTGGTGCTCTGGCTTGGCGGACTGTCAGGAGTATGGTTATGGGATACATTCTTTCTGAATCCGCTTGCCTATGAGCTGATACGCTCTGCCATAGCCAACACGTTCTATGGGGCCTTAGCAGCAGTAGCTTTATCGCTGTCCATCGGGTGGGCGCTCGGTATAGCGCTGCACTTCCTGGAGGAGAGAAAGTCGAGGGGACCGCATCTTGCGTTGATCTTTATGATGAGTCTTCTCCGATCAATCCCTCAGATAGTGGGGCTGCTGATAGGATATATCCTGCTGACATGGATGATCGGTCAGGGAATTCTCCAGTCTCACGCCAGTCAAATCCTCTGGATGGCGTTCGTCATCAGTCTTTTTTGTTCATTGGAAGTGATCGATCTTGTCACTGAACGGATCGCGTATTTTCGTACGTTAGACTACTTCCATGCTATGCTCTGCTGCGGGATGAAGGAGAGTAGAATCATAAACGTGGATATTCTCTGGAAAAGCAGCCGTTCCCATTTCCTTCACAAACTTGTCTCACTTTTTGGGGTAGCGATCCTCCTGCAATGCAGTATAGATTTTATCGTTTCTGTGGGACTTTCCAGCGACGTGAGCCTGAGCAATTTCCCCGTGACGCTCGGGAGCCTGCTGGCAAAACTCGACAGTAAACAGGATATCCTTGCCATGGGGTCGATGGTGCTGGATATCTCGTACCTTCCGCGGATCCTCTTCCAGCATCTGCAGGGTGTCACGGTTGCATTTGTCCTCGTTTTCACGCTGGTGTGTATTTATCAGATAGCTGATGGACTTATGAAATACTATGATCTGTAATCCGTCATGAGTGTGCTTTCTTACGATATTAGTATCAGTAAACATAACCGGAGCCTGGTTCAGATAGAGAATTTTCGTCTCGAAGAGAACCATATCACATTTCTCTTTGGCGAGTCAGGGATCGGAAAATCACTTATTGCAAAAGCAGTGTATGGTCTTCTTCCTCCGGAGGAATTACAAATCTCTCTGAACGGGGAACCCTATGTTGAGTATTGTGAACGAAACCACACACAGGAGATCCAGAGAAACAGCTTCTTTGTGTTCCAAGAGCCTTCCACACATTTAGATCCGCTCCTGACTCTCGGTGCGCAAGTAGAGGAGGGAACCCTGCCGCAGAAGCTTCGTGCGAGCGGCATTCTTGAGCGGCTGTGGAATACCTCCGACCAGGAACTTCTCGATAAGATACTGGGTGTGTATCCAAAACCGTATCGCCCAAGCGGCGGGGAAAAGCAGCGCTTCCTGCTCGTCATGGCATTTCTCAAGATCGATCTCCTCTTAGAACAGATGGATGATCATGCACGGACGATGTTTGTTTTTGATGAGCCGAGTGGAAGTCTGGACAATCATTTTCGTGACGTCTTTCTTTCCTTCCTTTTGGAAAAATTCGAGAAAAGAAAATTTACAACTCTCTTAATCACCCATGACTATTCTATCATTAGTGCGGTGAGAAAGGCCGATCCGAATATTCTCAAGGATATCTCCTACAAGGAATTATCCCTCGGGCGGAAGGGGCTTACCCTGACCGATTTCATGCCGGACAACTATCTAAAGTGGCTGCATGGGCAGAAGCCCTTACGTATGTTTTTCGAAGCTCCTTTGTCTCCCCAGCCGCTGCTGCGGGTAGCAAGCGGTATGGAGGTCTTTGGACGAAGACTTGTTCTTACGAATATGCGCGCATGGAACAAGCAGTCTGCTCTTGAAATCCATCCGTATTCCATGGTGTATCTCAAAGCGCCCAGCGGAGTGGGAAAGACCACATTTGCAAAAGCAATTATGGGGCTTCTTCCTGCACGGAACCTGCGCGTGGCACTCAAGAATCTCACCCTGACCGAACAGACTCCCAGGAACATATGGCGAACCCGTGTGTGGGGAAAACGCATGACGATCACCTTCCAGCATGCGGATGAGGCCTTAAACCAGCAATCGACCGTCCGGGGGACATTATCCGGTCTTCCAAGACATACCATGACGGAACAGGAAATTCTCCAGCTCATGGCCGAAGTGTTTGACTGTGAGATCGATGACAGATTCCTGAGGACTAAAGTGAGATATTTGAGCGGTGGACAGAAACAAAAGTTGAATCTGATACGAAGTCTGGTGCTCGATACCAACATCCTTATTCTCGACGAGCCGTTCAATGGATTGGATTTTCGCAGCATCGTACAAGTACTTGACATTCTGAAAGAACGGCAGAAGGCAGGCAAAGGAATACTGCTTATTTCGCATAATGAAGAAATCTTTGATGCGGTTGTGAATCCCGAGCAAGTCTATTATATTTCAGCAGTGCCGATCTCACAAGAGAAGAAGACCGCGAGTGTGTAATTCCACGGCTGATATAGTCGGGTCGAAACGTTCTTCGAAGTGAGGCAGAGAGAAAAAAGAGAATTGTTCATTCTCACAAGAAAGGAGTGTGCATATGAAAGCCGGCATCTTATTTACTGGCTCCGGACCGATTCTTCTGCTCACGACATACGATTCCTTCTCGAATCCCAATCTGGTGAAAAAATTGGGCTCGAAAGGGATTAAGAAATTCATCGCCTATGAGGTTCCGGAGAGCCTGGCGAAGGAGAAGTACGGCCACCACTACGATTTGATCATGGACGATCTCCATCAGGAGGATGACCTGCGTGTACTGGACTACGACGGACATCACATCCTGAACCTTTTCCCCTTTAAGGCATTTGGTCAGGAGACGAAGTACGAAGGTTCCTGAGAGGAGCAAGCGTACGACCAGCGATGCAAAGGATTCGAGGAGATCATGAGGTGGAACTCTTCACCTTATGGACGCAGAGTAAGAAACAGCAACAAGAGAGGGATCTCCTCAGTCTATTTTGAATGGAGAACGAACACACCGTTCCAGTCTTCTGCCGGTGGAGTAATTTGATAGAGTTTCATCCGCTCGATATACAGCCGGGAGACAGGATCGTTGGAGATTTGCTGCATCGCGTGTTCCATATAGGCGATCCCTTCATCCCACCGGCGTTCCTGATATGCTTTCAATCCTTCACCGTAAATTTCGAGGAAGTACTTCATGGTGTCACTGAGGGGTTTATCGGCGATGCTGAGTAATTCATAAATACGGACAAATTCTGATTTACCGACCACCTGAACGCGGTCGACCTCGCGGACATGGACTCGTTTGCCTGCCTTCTGATATGTTGATTCAGAAATTAAAATACCCGTTCCATATTGTTTGTTCACCCCTTCGAGACGGGAGGCAAGATTGACGGGATCGCCCATCGCTGTATAATTGAGCTTCTGTTCGGAACCCATATTCCCGACGACACACATTCCTGTGTTGACGCCGACGCGCTGGCGGACCTCGCCGCCGGCCATTTTTTGAAGTTTCGGTTGGATTCGTTCCAGCTGTGCCTGCATTTCCAGTGCAGCGGAACAGGCATGGAACGCTGTATCGGTGTCGGGGAGCGGGGCACCCCAAAATGCCATGATCGCATCACCGATAAATTTATCCACCGTGCCCCCCTTTTTCAGGATCACATCGGTCATTTCGGTGAGGTACACATTCATCAGTTTCACTAGTGTCTCTTCACTCACCCGCTCGGAAAAAGTCGAAAAGTTCTTCACATCGGAGAAGAGAATGCTGATCTCGCGCCGTTCACCACCGAGTTTTACCAGTCCGGGATTGTTGATGAGAATCTCGACGACCGTGCTGTCGACATAACGGCCGAACATATCCGTGATCATCTTGCGCTGACGCCCTTCTGTAGCCGCACGGTATGCAACGGTAGACACATAGCATATGAGAAAGGCGGTAAGCGGCTCGACAACGTTAAAAAGCACATGCGCAGAGGTGAATGCGACGATCGCAAATGTTAAGTACAGAACAAATGCAAGGATCCATGTCAGAACACCGACTCTAATGTGGCGCGTTTGTGCCACGAAGCCAATGAGAAGTGTGACGAGAACGAGAAGGAAGAATTGGATCCACCATGGTGCAGGCGTAAGGAAGGAATTCGTCACTACCATATCGTAGACATTGGCATGCGTGAGAAATCCCGCTGCGGTCTCGTCAACCGGCGTTGCGTAGTAATCACCCACCGAACGGATCGTCGGCCCAATGATACAGACCTTCCCTTTGAACTGTTCAAAGAATTTCTCATTCCGTTGTTTAGCAGCTTCCAGGATGTCATAGAAGGAAACCGATGGAAGGTTCTCGCTTTTCCCGATATAATTGATGAATACCTCTCCCCACAGACCGGTATGGATCGTCAGCGGACCTGCCGTGACGATCGTTCCGCTTTCCGTGTCTTCAAATTTTACTTGTGCCGGATCGATATTCAAGACATTGAGCGCTAGTGCAAACCCAATGGCGGGATATAGCCGCCCCGCATATTCGATGTACAACGGCATGGACCGGATCACACCATCCAGCGTATCGGGAATGAGCAGCGCATGACCAACTCCTTTGGAAACATCGGCCAGCTCCTGGAAAGGATAGTCGTTGATAAAGGGGGCGCGAAGGAAATGATTCTGCCGGGGTGCAGGGATTCCGAATCTTCCGATGATATGATGTGCTGTGCTGTCGACATCGCGCCGGCTGACTTGTTCACGTTCAGTCCTGGAAGGAATGAACGGCCCGATCACCTGATAAATATTTTTTGCCGTTGAAAGATATTGGAGAAGAAGAGCGTTTTCAGTGCTGTCGATATCCTGCCGGTAGGGAAGAAGGACATCCAGTGCAACCGCGCGTGCTCCTGAATTGCTCAGGAGTGTCATCACCGCACCGTATTGATCACGCGGAATGGGCCAGCCGAGTTGTTTGTCGGTATAGTCGTCGATCTTGATCATCACGACGCTTTGGGAATTTTCCCGGACACCGCGTATCCGCATCAGCATATCAAAACTGCGCCGTTCAAGTGCGGCAAAAAAATTTGTTCCAAGGGTTTTCGAGACGAACGCGGCATTGAAGAGCAGTTCAACAAAAATAATTGTGATGACTGCTATAAAAACGCCGATGAACTGCTTCCAGGAGGATTTTTTTTCTTGCGCGGACATCATATGCATCTTCCTCGATGTCGTGGGATAAAGGGATGGTCGGCAAAACTGGAGCTAATCTAACAAGGTGGAAGACCAAATGCAAGGAGAGGAAGTCCTTTGGTTATTAATTGGACTAATTTGATATTCCTTGTCGAAAATGCTGATTATTGAGAATAAAGCAGGATTTGCGGCTTGACTTAGGCGGAAATTCTTGCTATGATTTCGCTACAAAATACTTCATCACGGGGATAGCTATGCATATCATCAGAGCTTCCATCGTTTCATTTCTCATTTTCCTTTCTTTCTTCCAGTTCAGCAACGCTCTCAATGCAAAACCTCTCAGGCCGGACTCTCTCAAGATAGGCGAAGAAGGCCCTCCTTTTGTCATGCGCAACCTCATTTCGGATGACGGAGTGTACTTGCGTGATTTCACAGGAAAAACACTTCGTGAACCCTGGAAAAAGAAGGAGCGGCACATCGTTGTTCTGAGTTTCTGGGCCACATGGTGCCAGCCTTGTAAAAACGAAATTCCTCTTTTAAAGAAACTTTCAGAGGAATTTAAGGACCAGCCGGTGAAGTTCTTCCTCGTCAATACGATGGAAAAGCCTGAACAGACGGAAGATTCTGTGCGGGAAACCTATAAATCCCGCAGGTATACTCTCACCTGTTTAGTCGATCCGGCCATGCGTTACGCCGGGCTCTACACAGTTCGCAGTCTTCCTATGCTCGTCGTCATAGATAAATATGGGATTGTGCGCAAAATCAATCGCGGTTATCATGAAAATTTCCAAATTGAATTGGATAAATTGCTCCAGGAACTCTTGAAGGAAGACGAGACGATAAAGAAGTAGCATTTGAGTATATTTTCCTTCACGCGTATCCATCGACCAATGCAGAACGGGGTGTTTGATGGTGCATCGGCTACTATGGTTTGTATGCTGTACGATTCTTTTTGTTTCCTGCGGTACGACTGAGAAAATTCCTCCCAAGCCTTCCATCCTTTGCGGTATCATGTCTTTTGAATCACGTGCAGGAATGAAGACCGGTGAAGCAGAAAGCGTCGCAGACATGTTTGCGACCGTGCTGCAAAAGAGCGGCCGATTCACGGTCGTGGAAAGAAAGCAATTGAATGCAGTTCTTCAGGAGCAGGGATTTCAATCTGCACAAGGGGGAGAAGACGCTGCCAGAGCCGGGAAAATATTGGCTATAAAGAAAATGTTTTCAGGTTCTCTCGGCAAGCTGGGGGATGCATATATTTTCAACCTCAAGATGATCGACGTGGAATCATCGCGCGTCGATCTTGCTGTTTCACGGACATACGATGACGATCTCGAAGATATTGGCGAGAAATTCTTGCCGGATGTTGTTCATGAAATACTCCAGACTCTCGACGGTTCGCCGAGGCCATAAGCCGGGAGAGTGCCCCATTCTCCAATGGGGAGCAGGTTCAACTATAGTTTGAATTGTGATCGTCGAACGATGAGAACAGAATGCTCACTCCAATTCGGGAAACCGAATAACCACACGAAACCATTTCGCAACTTTTCAAAGATATCAGATTGAGGAGAAAGACTCATGCGTACCTTCCTTTGTCCATCACTGATTCGATTCGTCCTCGGGATCTATGGTTTATTTCTTGCTGCCCCCGCGGCACTCAGCCAGCAGCAAAAGGGGCAGCAGGCCGTCAAGAAAATAAATGTTGCCGTCATGGATTTTAATGCACGCGGCGGCATCACCGCAGAAGAAGCAGCAACATTATCCGATGTCTTTCAAAGCAGATTGTCCCAGTTCAAAGAGCTGACCTTAGTTGACCGCAATCGGATCAAAGCGATCCTCCAGGAACAGGGATTCCAGCAGTCGGAAGCATGCTCGCAGGTTGAGTGTTTGGTGGAAGCTGGAAAAATCCTGAAGGTCGAAAAAATGTTCGCTGGCAGCATCGGAAAAGTAGGCAAGATCTTTAACGTGAATGTCCAGTTGATCGACGTCCAGACATCTCAAATTCTCCAAACGATGAGCAAGCAGCACAGCGACGATATTGAAGAGTTGGTGTCGGATATTGTTCCGACGATGGCAGATGATCTCGGGGGTGAATTAACCGGCAATACTGAGCTTGTGCAGTCGCGCAGGGGGAGCTCTACATGGTTGTGGTATGTCCTGGGGGGTGTGGCTGTGGCCGGAGGTGCTGCGGCTGCGGTGTTATCGAGTAGTAAAAACAATCCTCCCTCGTCTACGACGACACCGTTGCCAGATTCACCGGCATTTCCATGAATGGTAGAGCTCAGGATTCCGAAGTTAGAAATTAGGCGATAGATGATAGAGAGATAGTAAAAGCAGTAAAACGGATTTAGAAAGATGATGGGAAAACTTATGCTACAATCCGATTCAGACCCGTTCAATTCCAATAACTATTTCCAGTCTGTTAAGACGCCGGGCAACCTTGTCAAAGTTTACCTGGGTCAACCTAAGAGAACTTTGACAAGGTTCTCTTGGTCACCATCCGAAGTCAACCATTCCCACCACTTAAGCGACTTACCTCGCTCCACTCGTCAGAGCGGGTCGGAGAGGTTTGCATTACTCCTTTTGCTCCTCCTCTTGTTCTCAGGTGTTGCTCTTGGTCAAATTCCCACAATCACAGACTTCAATCCTAAATCAGGTCCGGTCGGCACAATAGTTACTATTTCAGGTACCAACTTTGATCCGATAAATACCAATAATGTTGTTTACTTTGGGGCCGTCAAAGGGAGCGTGACCTCGGGAACCAGCACCGGTCTTACAGTCACAGTACCGTCGGGGGCGACTTTCGAACCAATCACTGTAACGAATATAATCACAGGTTTGACTGCATATTCAGCAAAGCCGTTTGCAATTATGTTTCCGAGCATCGGGATACTCGATGCCGGTTCGTTCTCTCCCAAGCTGGATTTTGGAGCTGCCAATTCTCCTCATGATATCAAAATGGGAGATATCGACGGGGACGGCAAGTCCGACCTCGCTCTAGCATGTTCAGGGAGCAACGCTGTTTCAGTCGTGCGGAACACGAGCAGCGATGGGATATTATCCTTCGCTGCCAATGCGGATTTCGCTGCAATGGCCTCTCCGCAAGGGGTCGCCATCAGTGACATTGACGGAGACGGCAAGCTGGATCTGGCGGTGGTGAACTGGAATGGAGCTTCGGTATCCCTATTTCGAAGCTTGAGCTCTCCCGGGACTATTTCATTTGCCGGAAGGATTGATAGTAGCACAGTCGGCAGACCAGAACGAATCGCTGTAGGTGATTTGGACCGTGACGGAAAACCGGATCTGGTTATCGGTAACGGAAACGGCCAATTGTCCATTTTCCGCAACACCAGCAGTGTTGGGAATATTTCCTTTGCTGTAAGGATCGACATACCCATAACGAACGGACCGACCGATGTTGCCGTAGCTGATATTGATGGTGATGGGAATCCGGATATCATTGAAACCAACTACGGAAGCAATACCGTTGCTGTCTTGCGGAATATCAGCACGTTGGGAAATCTCTCATTTGAGTCCCCTGTAAGTTTTGTCACTGCAGGTTATCCAGGAAAGGTCGCAGTCACAGATCTCGACGGCGACGATAAGAACGATATTGCCGTGAGCACACAATTGGGGAAGATCTCCATTCTACGCAATACGTCGAGCGGCACGACGATTTCGTTCGCTGCGAAGACGGATATCACTACCACTAGCGAACCGCATGCAATTGCCGCGGGAGATTTGGATGGGGATGGAAAACCCGACATCGTTATCACGTTTGCCGGTGATGTCAGTACGATCGTTGCTTACTTGAATTCATGTACTCCGGGGAATATTTCGTTCAAGTCACCGGCCAATTACATAGGCGGCTGGTGGGAGGATGCCGTTGCCATCGGCGACCTTAATGGAGATGGAAAACCGGACATAGCCGCAGCAAATATGGGCGGAAACAACGGATCAGCTCTTCGGAACCGGATACCAGTTGATAATCAGCACGCCGGTCTCGTCGCGTTCTATCCCTTCTCCGGCAATACAGCCGACAGCTCCGGTGACGGCAACCACGGGACCAACAATGGCGCAACACTCACCGCAGATCGGTTTGCGAAGCCGGCTATGGCATACGACTTCGATGGAACGAGTGCTAGCATAACATGCGGCAATCCTGCATCATTGAATATCAATTCTGCGATCTCCATGAGTGCGTGGATCAGACCGCGCTCGTTAGCGACTAGCAGAATCGTTTCCAAAGGGGGCGCAAACGCCGGATACGAATTGCTTGTGAGCAATCCCAATGTTGTTCTTGCGTTGAATCAGAATAACCTCAGCACTGTTGACATATCCTCATATCTCAATCAGTGGCTATACATTGTCGGTACATGGGATGGATCGGCGACAAGAATCTATGTCAATGGTGTTTTACGATCAACCGTTGCGTATGCAACGCAGATCGTTAATTCCTCAAACGAACTTGTCATCGGGCAGGATGCCTCGCTCTCGCCGGAATATTTTAATGGTGCCATCGACGATATTCGGATATACAATCGCGCACTTCGTTCAGGAGAAATTGATACACTCTATCATGCAGGAGGGTGGGCGCTTCCTCCACCAACAATTACCGACTTCTCACCCAAATCGGGTTCCGCTGGGACAACAATAACCATCACTGGCACGAACTTTAATCCAATATCGATACAGAATGTCGTTTATTTCGGCGCTGTCAAGGGGAGTGTGACATCAGGAACAAGCACAGGAATTACTGTTACGGTTCCAACCGGTGCCACATATGCTCCGATCACGGTGACGGATACGACGACGAAGCTGACAGCTTTCTCGACAAAACCGTTTATACCTAAATTCACTTCTATTCAGCAAATTGATTCGACTTCATTTGCCGCTAAAATGGATTTTGGATTGGCAAACGGTACTTATGATGTCGCTTTTGGTGATATCAATGGAGATGGAAAACCAGAACTCTTAACAACAAATTTCGGAAACGCCACATTCTCGGTTCTCACAAATACGAGTAGCGGCAACTCTCTTTCCTTCGCGGCGGGAGCAAATTTCCCTTCGGCTGGAAATCCACAGTGTGTAACACTCGGTGATATCGATGGTGATGGAAATTTGGATGTAATCACCGCAAATTACGGTGTCTCCATATCGCGAAATACGACAACAACTGTCACCCCATCGTTCGCTGCTAAATTGGATCTGACCGGGGGAAGCAACGCAACCAGTGTCGCGATTGGCGATATTGATGGAGATGGCAGACCAGATCTGGCTGTGGGTAACTATACTTCTGCTGATGTGGTTTCAGTGCTTCAAAATACAAGTATTGGAGGAGTTATCTCGTTTGCTCCGAAGATTGATTTCACAACAGGAACATCTTCCAAAGCGATAGTTCTCGGTGATATTGATGGGGATGGTAAACCTGACCTTGTCGTCACGAATGACGATTTGGCTAGTATTTCGGTTTTACGGAACACGAGTACGAATGGAGTCATTTCTTTTGCATCCAATGTAGATATTTCTACTCGAACATGGCCGGGAAAAGTTGTCTTGAGTGATGTCGACGGTGACGGCAAATTGGATGTCTTTGCAGGGTGCAGTGGTTATGTCTCTGTATTGCGGAATACGAGTACGACGGGTGCAGTATCTTTTGCGGTAACTATTGACTATGCGGTTGGAAATGGCAGTGTCAAACTTGCTGCTGGCGATCTTGACGGAGATGGGAAACCTGATATTGCAGCAACAGCATATAATAATAATAGGATTTCTGTTTTCCGGAATATCAGCAGTATTGGCAATGTATCTTTTGAGGTAAAAGTGACTTATCCGGCAGGAAGCCTACCTATGGGTGTTGCGATTTGTGATGCGAATGGTGATGGAATGCCCGACATCGCGACGGGATACATTTCTGAAAATGTCGTTTCAGTTTTCCGCAATCAAATTCCGGAGAATATTCCACCCGCAGCACCAACGGGGCTTGTTGCTTTTAAAGGTAACGGCAAAGTCACGCTGAAATGGAACAAAAACACTGAGGCCGATATGCTGCGCTATCGGATTTATCGCAGCACTGCACCAAATCCCACGGCAAAGATCGATTCAACAACGGGTGGTATCAATGATACCAGCAAAGTCATAAGCGGTCTTGTGAATGGTACCCTGTATTACTTCCGTGTCACCGCTGTCGATACCGGGGGTATGGTGAGTGGATATTCCAACAACGCGAGCGCCGCGCCTGGTGTGATATCACTCTGTGTATCAACAACAGGAAATGATGGAAACCTTGGTACGCCTGCCGCTCCGTTTCGTAACATCCAGACAGCACTCATAAAAGCAGGCTCTGGCGATACAGTCAAAGTAGCTGCCGGCAGCTACAATGAAACTCTGGTCCCCTCTGCCCAGGTTACACTTAAGGGGGGATATTCATTAACCTTCACTGAATCCAGCCGGGACCTCATTGCACAGAAAACAACGCTTGGGTCTGCTGGAGGGGAGATCATTCGCGACAATCAAAGCTCGACGATCGATGGGTTTGTGTTCGACGGGACGAATGTGCCGAGCAACTACAATGCCATTACGATCAGTGGCGGATACGCGACGATCACGCACAACGTCCTTACAAAATCGCATAACAGCGGATGCATTGTGGTGCGGATCAATTCGGGTGCGGGGGCGTTGGTACAGAATAATACAATAGTGCAGAACGCCCTTTCCGGCGGCGGCGTTTCAGTGATCGGCATTTCTATCGTGTCGAGTGCCAATCCATCAACGCTTGTCCAAAACAACATCATTACAACCACCGGTATTGGAATCGTCAATGATCTGAGTTCATCGATCGCAGACTATAATTGCATCGACATCGGCGGCGGATACGGTTACCATGGAACATATACAGCGCCCGGCCCGCATGACATCAGTTCATCTCCGAAACTTGTCTATCCGGCCGGAGGAGACTACAGGCTGAAGGGAGGCTCTCCCTGCATCGACGCTGGAAATCCAACGGATCCGATTGGTGAAGAACCGATCCCAAACGGCAACAGGATTGACATCGGTGCATACGGCGGAACAAAGAATACGACGAAGAGCGGATGGAATCCCGTCACTTGTGTTTCCACCAACGGCAGCGATGCGAATGACGGCTCCGCCGCATCTCCATACCTTACCATCCAGTACGCTCTGATGCACGCACTGGGCGATACGATCAAAGTGGCGACCGGAACATATGCCGAAGGGTTGACCACGTTCTCGCCGGGAATTCTTCGCGGCGGTTATCCGGAATCGTTCGATGAGAAATCGCGCAATATTCACCAGTACCGAACCACGATTCAGGCGGTCGGTTCCACCATGTGGAACGATGCGTTTGGCGTCGACGTGGACGGATTCTATTTTGACGGCATGTCAACCCTTGCGAATGTAGGTCTTGAACTTTGGAAACCGGTGACGATTTCTCATAACGTCATTCTCAATGTGTTGACAGGAGCGTTTGTCGGCGGCATCAAGGTTCACGCAAGTGCAACCGTCGTGAATAACGTACTCTATCATTGCGCTTATGGCTTTTGGTTGGAAAGTGAAGCGATCGGAGGATCATTCAAAAACAACATTATTGCCAATAGCACTTCGTACGGCGTGTTCAACGCGGCAGCAGATGGATTATTGACGTACAATTGCTACTACAACAACTCGCTGGGAAATTATAGTCTCGGGGCGCCGTATAGGGCAAGCGGTATCGGAGAAATCACCGCAAATCCACTTTTCCGTGCTCCGGCTTCGCTCGATTTTCGATTGCAATCAAATTCGCCGTGCATCAATGCTGGCGATCCGGATGTATCATACAACGATCCCGATGGTTCGCGCTCTGATATGGGAGTATTCTACTATGATTCCCCGCCAGCCGCACCTCAGAATTTGACTGCAACAGCAGGTGAGGGCTCTATAACACTCAACTGGACTCAGAATACAGAACCGGATCTCTTGCGATATAGAATATTCGGGGGCACTTCTCCGAATCCAACTACTCAAATTGACTCGACATTGAATGGAGCGGTTACATCACGAAATTATAGCGGTTTGCAGGTTGGTGTGACAAGATACTATCGCTTGAAAGCAGTCGATAATACATTGAACGAAAGCATTTATTCGAATGAAGTAAACGCTACACCCATTCCATCACCACTTCAGGTCGATTCACTGGCTCTTGTGGCTTTATATAACAGCACGAACGGATTGAACTGGACGAACAAAACAAACTGGCTGACAGGAGCGGTGTCGACATGGTTTGGAATAACGGTTTCCAATGGGCGCGTCACGAACGTCTATTTGAATATCAACAATCTCGTGGGGAGTATACCTTCGGAAATCGGAAATCTTGATTCTCTCAGGTACCTTCAATTGGCCCAGAACCAGCTGACTGGACCGATCCCCCAGGAAATATGGGGACTCACAGGTCTCACCCGTCTGGACTTGGGATGGAATGCTCTTTCTGGAACCCTTCCCGCTGAAGTGGGTAATCTTGCAAGGCTCCTGGAGTTGAAATTGGAGTACAATCAATTCACCGGAGAGCTGCCGCTAGAGCTATACACGTTGAGTCAATTGAATATCCTTGACCTTGCGGGCAACAGCTTCACAGGTTCGATTCATGCCAATATTGGAAATCTGACATCTCTTGAAAATGCGTATCTCAACCTTAATCAGCTGACAGGTTCGATTCCCTCGTCACTCAGCTACCTCACGAAGCTCCAGGAGTTATTACTCAACGGTAATTCCTTGTCCGGCGCAGTTCCGATCGAGCTTTGGTCAATGACACAACTCCGCACCCTGAATCTTAGTAGTAATCAGCTGAATGGTGTACTACCTCAGGAAATCGGCCGCATGGATAGTCTTTCTATTATGTATGTGGGAAACAACCAGTTCAGCGGGGGAGTCCCGGATTCGATCGTACGGCTGCAAAAACTCAGAGTTCTGGATATACAGAACAATCATTTCGATCGACTGCCGAACCTAGGCTCTCTTCCAAACTTAACGGATCTGAACGTCTCTGGCAACAACCTCACGTTCGCCGACCTTGAGCCGAATGCTGGGGTTGCGTCGAACGCCTTCACCTATATTCCTCAGGACAGTGTAGGGACGGAACGTACAGAAGATGTTCTTGTAGGGTGTACAGTCACGTTGACAACATCTGTCGGTGGGACGGCGAACCAATATCAGTGGATGAAGGACAACGTAGATATCCCGACAGCGACGGGACCCACGCTTATCTTCCCTTCAGTCACATCGGCTCAAGACGGAAAGTATATCTGTAAAGTATCGAATACAATCATCACCGGACTGATGCTCTACACGAGGCCCGTCACCCTCTCTGTTCATCCAAATCTCCCGGGGGAATACCTCGCCGATGCCAACACCGTCCTTCTCATGCATATGAACGAAACCAGCGGCTCAACGGTGAGCGATGCGAGCAGCTTCGGCAATAACGGCCAGGCAACCGGAACAACAATTGTGGATGGAAGGTTTGGAAAAGCGAGAAGCTATGGTGGAAGTGACGGAATATCGATCGCATCCAATGCAAGTTTGAATCCAAGCTCAGGTATGACAGTTGAAGCGTGGGCATATTTAGCGGGCGGTACAGGAAACGATCGCTGGATCGTTGAGAAGGACGATGGGAATTCTGCGCGACAATTTCTCTTGTCCGCAAGTGATGTGAACAGATTCCGCGCGCACATCGGCACTATCGTCAGTCTCAGAAGCTTCGATGGCAATACCGTTATTCAATTGAATCGATGGTACCACGTTGCTATGACCTACGACAATTCCATCCTCAAACTCTACGTGAACGGACTGCTGGATGGTTCGATAACTCCCAATGAACAGATGATTTCAACTACCCAGCCGGTTACAATTGGTGGTGGGGGAATTCTGCCCTTCAGTGGTCTCATCGACGAAGTGCGCATTTCGAATGTCATCCGCTCGCCGCAGGGGTTCAATCTCCAGCTTCCGCCAGTGAATCTTGCAGCAACGCCAAGCGGTTCGACGGTGAATCTCAATTGGCAAAACGGCGGCGGGGCAGTACCATTAATGCGGTACAAGATTTATCGCGGTACTGATTCAACTACTGTGTCGATGGTCGATTCGACTACTGCAACTTCCAAATCAAATACGCCTGGCAGCATCGGAACGTACTATTATAGAATCTCCGCGGTTGACTCGACCGGATTTGAGGGCGCAATGAGTTATGCAGCGAAGGCAACAGTGACAGGGGTCAATACCGCTCCGGCCGCTCCACAAAACCTCACCGCCACCGCCGGCAATGGACAAGTGACACTTAAGTGGAGCAAGAACATAGAAGCCGATTTCCTGAAATACCGCGTGTATATGGGCACAGACTCGGTTACTGTTTCACTCAAAGACTCAACTTCTGCCTCTATCTCTGATACTTTAAAAACAATCACGGGTCTTACCAACGGCACAAAATATTATTTCCGCGTGTCGGCATTGGATGACGCGAGGTTGGAGAGCGGAAAGAGTTATGCGGTAGGTGCAACACCGAGCGTCAATAACTTGATTACCTTCCAGGTAAAAATGAACATTGCCATGCAGAAGGGGCGATTCGATCCTGCTTCGGATACTGTCATCGTTCGCGGCACATTTAATTCATGGGTATCGAATACTGACCGGTTGTCAGATCCGAATGCGGACAGTATTTATACCGGTACAATCAATGTTGGGACTGCAGATCCGCCGTTCTATAAATTTGTTATACGACGTAATAGTAATGATGATTGGGAAGGACATATCGACAACCGGATATATACTCCGACAGGAAGTCCGCAAACTCTTCCACCAGTCTATTTTGATGATGATTCAATCTATATACCTTCACTCTTTGGAGAGTACCGATCCGATGCCAACACTGTCCTTCTTATGCACATGAACGAAACCAGTGGCTCGACCGTGAGCGATGCGAGCAGCTTTAGCAACAATGGGATAGCAACCGGGACGTCGATTGTGGATGGAAAATTTGCGAAAGCACGAAGTTTTAATGGTACAAGCGATTTTATTAGTATTCCTGATGCCGATATTTTCACTCTTTCTACGAATCCGTTTACCATTGAAACATGGGCAATATTTTTATCTACTCCACCTCAGTGCGCATTAATGGGGCACGACGACGGACCCGGTGCTCAAAATAAATGGATACTCCTTGCGGGCCAGAGCCTCAGTTTTCATGTCTATTCTACTACCGTCCAGTCTCAATTACTGTTTAATATGCCATGGGCCCCAACAATAGGAAGATGGTATCATATAGCTGTTTCGAGGTCCGGGAATACTTTCAGCCTTTATGTCGATGGAACAGTAGTATCGACTGATTCCCGTGATATCGATATCCCTAATCCGACTGCAAGTCTCACTCTTGGCAATGCTGAAGGTGAATTCTTTTTCAATGGTATGCTCGACGAAGTCCGCATATCCAATGTTGCCCGATCACCACAGGAGTTCAACCTCCAGCTTCCGCCGGTCAATCTTATCGCCATTCCAAACGGTACAATCGTTAGCCTCAGCTGGGAAAACGGGGGCGGTGCAGTGCCGTTAATGAAATATAGAATTTATCGTGGCACTGATTCCATGACTGTATCGATGGTCGACTCAACTGCTGCAACTTCAAAGGCAAACACGGTTGGGAGTGCCGGCACATACTATTATAGGATTTCCGCTGTCGACTCCACAGGATTTGAAGGGGAAAAGAGTTGGGCGGTCGAAGTAACTATTGCCAATGATCCGTCTCTCGTCGCATTCTATCCCTTTAATGGAAATACACAGGATGAAAGTGGCAACGGCAATCATGGCATCAACAACGGTGCAACATTAACGACGGATCGGTTTGGGAACGCAGGGAAGGCCTATGAGTTTAATGGATCGAATAACTGGATCAACTGCGGGAGCTCACTCTCGCTGGACATCAATAATCCATTTCAAACAATCAGCGTATGGATAAAACCGCATTCACTCGTAAACGGCAAAATCATTTCGAAAACCAGTGGAATGAATGGGTACGAAGTTGATGTGGAAAATTCAAAAGCGCGGTTCATTTTAAATGGAGTCGCGTATATCCAAGACATTGATATTTCGTTTTTCCTTGATCAATGGGTCTATCTTGCCGCGAGAGCTGATGGTGTGAACGCGCAGCTCTACATCAATGGTGTTCTCCAGAATTCACAAGGATTCGGCGGCCCAATCAACAGCACTCCGAATTCCATGTTCCTTGGACAATCGTCAAACACAAACGACACGTATTTTAACGGCATTATTGATGACATTCGCATCTACAAACGCGCTCTGACTGAAGAGGAAATTCAAGCGCTGTACCTTGAAGGCGGATGGAACGGTGTCCGTCCTCCTACAGCACCGGTTAATCTCTTCGCCTCTGCCGGCAATGCAGAGGTAACGCTCAATTGGAATAAGAACACCGAATCGGATTTCCTCAGGTACCGCATTTACCAAGGGACCTCATCTCCTGCAAGCACGCTCATCGACTCAACGACATCGGGATCTAGCGACACAACGAAAATTATAACCAGTCTTACCAATGGAACTACCTACTTCTTCCGCATCACTGCCGTGAATACTTCACAGATGGAAAGCGGTTACAGCAACGAGGCAAGTGCAACGCCTACCAGCGGACCAATTCTTTCTGTCAATCCGACCTCCCTTGCATTTGGCACTGTAGACGTGGGAACACTTTCGCCGGAAAAGACTTACTCGCTCTTTGGTGCAAATCTTACTCCGGCAAGCGGCAATATCGCGGTGACAGCTCCTTCCGGCTTCGAAGTGTCGCTCTCGAGCGGTGCCGGTTTCGCATCGTCGATGAACGTCCCCTATGCTTCAGGAATCTTGAATACGACGACTTATGTCCGTTTCAACCCGACGGCGGCAACAACATACAGCGGCAATATTAGCAATGCAGGGGGCGGCGCTGCAACGAAGACACTGTCGGTTTCGGGAACCGGCAATTTATCTATAGCGGCACCAACCACTTTGACCGCCACCGTTATGTCTTCATCGCGCATCGATCTTTCGTGGATAGATAACTCAACAAACGAAGATAAGTTCAAGATCGAACGGAAGATCGGCGATGCCGGAACGTACTCGGATTTAGCGGAAGTAGGAGCAAGTATTGTTACGTACTCCAATATAGAACTCACGGATGGGACACGTTACGTCTATCGTGTTAAGGCGTTCAGCACTACACTCGGCAGTTCGGCCTACTCGAATGAATCCGGTGCGAATACACCGTTGAATGCGCCCACGAATCTTGCCGCGACTGCCGCATCCGCCGCACAGGTGCAGTTGTCGTGGCAGGATAATTCCGGAAATGAATCGAATTACGAGGTGGAGCGAAGCGCACCCAATAGCAATAGCGGCTTTACGAATATCGCAACTATAGCTGAAAACCTTCAAGCCTATCAGGATGCTACGGTAAGTTCCTCGACAACGTACTGGTACCGTGTGCGTGCAACAAACAGCATTGCCGGTGTATCGGCCTATTCAAATGCAGATTCAGCACAGGTACCGGCTCCCGCTGATATCACACCGCCGGCAGCCCCCATCAACCTTGCAGTAAATCCTGCGGGATGGACAAAGACCGCTTCGTGGTTATTGAGCTGGACAAATCCGACTGATCCTTCCGATATTGCGAAAGCCTGGTACACCGTTGATGCACTTCCGACGATATCAAATCCTGGAACCTCTGTTTCGGTATCTGGATTGGGAAGCACTCCATCGATACAGGTTACTCAACCGGTCAGTTTGGCACAAGGTCCACATACAGTCTATCTCTATTTGGAGGATGGCGCACCGAATCAAAACAAAGATCCGAATAACGCTGTATCGGTCGTGGTATGGTACGACAGCCAATCGCCGTTGATTACTCACGACTTCAATATAATACCGGAAGTGACGGTGGACGTTAATGGAAATGCTACCCCAAGCATCAGTATTGCCGCATCGGCAAGTGATAATAGCGGATCGGGAGTACAGTCGATGGTGCTGGAATATCGGCGCGTAGGGGAATCGGCAACGAGCAGCGCTGCCTATGTCGCTCCGTATAGTGTGAGTAGTGCAAGACAGATTCCTTCACCGACATTTGTCTCGAGTCAAAAGGCGATTGGTGTCGATTATCGCATTGCAGCAACTGATTCCGCCGGTAATACTTCCTCGACAATCTGGTACTCGATTTCGGTCCGGAATGCACCATCTATTGTCATTACCACTCCAACACCGCTTCCGGCTGCATCAAGTTATCCCAGTACGGAATTGGTGAAGGCGTATCGCCTGTTCTCTGTGCCGTACGATCTTGATAACAAAACGCCAAGTTTCATTGTCTCCAGTCTCGGCAATCACAATGCCAACGGAGTCGACTATTATAATTGGCGCCTGCAGCGCTATGTCGGTGCTTCGAAACAGGACTTTAAAGATTTTGAAAGCGATGCATCGGCGTTTGCACCGGGGAAAGGATTCTTCCTTATCGTCCGCGATCCGCAGAAGACCATTACCGTCGGTTCCAACAAAGTTGTGCGCGCGGAAGTCATGAATAATACCGGTATCCAATTGAGTGATGGATGGAACCTTGTTGGCACCCCGCTCAATATTACGATTCCTTTCGACAGTCTCGCCTTCGTCGGTGGCACTTATATGGCGCGTGCCTCCTTCAGCGGGGACGGGCCGCATAGCGGCTGGTGGATGCCAGGTGACACGAAAACAGATCAACCATGGAATACGCTCAAGCCATGGGAAGGACTTGCCATCAAAGTCAATGGCGTTTCGACATTGAAGTTTAAGATGCAGGGTCCGCAGTTCAGTATTTACAACACAGACAAGAAGGAGGTCACGGGAAAATCCATTCTGGCCAAGCAAGCAGCAGATGCAAAAGAACAGCCCGCATGGATGATCTCCGTCGATGCCTATCGTTTTGATATCGGTATGTGCGCCATCGGAAATGGTGTTGGTATGGCGCGCGATGCATCCGAAGGGACAGATCGATTTGATTCCTTCATGCCCCCCTTCATCGGCGATCGGAATGTTGCATTGTATTTCATGAATCCTGATGGCGCGATGATGCGCGATATCCGTCCACTCAGTGCAGAGGGAAGCATTTGGGACATGCGTGTTGTGACAGGCGATGCGGGAGCCAAAGTGAAGCTGCAATTTAATGAAGCAGTAAAGATTTCTGATCTGACGTTTGATGCATATCTTCTCGACCTGGATCGTACGACCGCCCATAACCTCAGGGAAACATCATCCTTGGATATCAACTCCGGCAGCGGCACACGAAACTTCCGCCTCATTGTAGGGAAGAAGGCTTTCATTGAACAAAATAATGCAGGAATCGAGCTAGCTCCATCCGCAATGAAATTATTTGCCAATTATCCGAATCCGTTCAATCCGGAAACGAGCATCCGGTACACGATCCCCAATACAGCATCGATGTACGCAGTCACCCTGAGGATTTTTAACATGCTCGGCCAGGAGATTGAAACACTCGTGCAGCAGCACCAGCGAGCAGGGTATTATGAAGTGCTCTGGGATGCACGCAGACAGAGTTCCGGCGTATATTTCTATGAGCTTTCGATTTGGGATGGTTCGAAGAAGTACTCTGATATGAAGAAAATGATACTTGTCAAATAAAAAATAATTCAGAGTAATCCCATAGTTGTTGGGTGTGGAAATTGATAAACCAGATCGTCAAAGAAAGATGAATCTTATGAAAAAGCAATTGCTTTTGCTTCTCTTCATACTCCCTCTTATTCTCTTAGCACAGGACCGCCGCGAATGGCCTCGCATAATGGTGATCCTTGATGAAAAGATCGATGGAAAACCGGTCGAAGCCCGTCTGGTCGCTTCGAAAATCGAGGAATTCTTTCTGGAAAAAGGTTTTCGCTTGGTGGATAAAGCTCAATTCGAGAATGTAGCCGCACGCGATATCGTCCTCGCAGAAGGAAATCCGGCTCGCGCGAAGGAGATCGGCATGCGGTATGGCGCAGAGTTGATTATCGTGGGGAAAGCGGAAGGTAATCTGGAAGCCGAGAAGGAGTTCTACGGCGTCAAGAATATCGAATATGCCGCGAAAGGGGACTGTAAAGTTATTATCACCGATACAGGAGAACTGATTGCAGTGGCAACGAAGACCGCAAAGAAATCGGGGGGCGGACAAAACTCGGCGGCAAATCTTACGATGGGAACGCTCGGTGATGCGCTGGCTCAGGATCTCTATGTGAAAGTGCGGATGAAGATGAAGGAAGAGGCATCGGGAACCCGCATGGTGCAGCTCGCAGTTTTTGGCATCGATCAGAAGTTAGTCGCTCAGTATGAGATGAACCTACCGATGGAGATTGCCGTGATCGAACGATTGAAGCTCCGTTTCATGGAAAAAGAAGCTGCCGTTTTTGAAGCTACCATCAATGGCTCGATTGATGACCTGAGGAATGCATTTGCGAACCGCCAGGATCTTATAGTTGTAGGTTTTACTGGGAGCCGGCTTGATGTGAGTACCAAAGAATTTGCTGAACGCGCAAAGGAAAGCCTGACGGTCACGAGCCCCCTGGAAATCACCGATTTCACTGTCGAGAACATCTTCCCGTCACAGGTAAACTATTACGCCTATAATCCGTTAGCAAAGATCGATATCGAAAACTCTGCGAAAGTGGAGATAAGAAACGTCAAGGTCTCCATTTTCATTCCGGGAAACATGCAGCTTCCTTCGGAACAGATTGTCCCCAAAATTGATGCAGGAGCAAAGCAATCGTTCAAATTGGCTGCAACACTGGACGCGAAGCAGCTCTTTCAACTGACAGCCAATGCAGCTGTACAGGCGAAAGTAGAACTCAGCTATAGCTATAACAATAAACCCTTCACGCGCAGCCTGGTAAAGCCGGTGACCATCTACAGCCGCAACACCATTAACTGGAAGCGCGGAGAATCGATCGGTTCGTTCGTGACTCCTACCGACGAAACCGTTGTGAATTTCTCGCGTGCTGTGGTGGCGAATGTCGCGGGCATCGACAAATTAAACGCAAAATTCCCGCGCAATGTTGTCTACGCCATTGCCGTATGGAATGCCATTCGGGCAAACGGCTATGTCTATGTATCCAGTCCCTGGAAGCCGTCTGAAACTGAATTATTAGACCTCGTTTCCTACCCTCTCGAGACGCTTGCATCTCGAACAGGAAACTGCAGTGCGACCTCAGTCTTGCTGGCATCCTGTCTGGAAAACCTGGGTGTACGGACAAAGTTCCTTGCCACGGAAGACCATATTTATCTCATGTTTGATACGGATGTGATCCCAAAGAACGGCTATATGATCAGTCAGAATCCGAAAGAATATATTGTCGATGAAGACATGGTGTGGATCCCGGTCGAAGCCACGATGATTAATCAACCGTTCATGAACGCATGGACAACAGCTGCTGAGGAGTACAACAAGTACACTGCTAGCAAGAAAATCGAGGTAATCGATACGCGTAGAGCGATGGCAGCCTTTCCTCCCGGCAATCTGAACTTACCAATACCAAGCGTTGCATCTCCTCCTGCAGAAAAGATTGTCCTCTATGCCTCGCAGGATCTCACGGACTATGAGCATCATCAAAGTGAATTGACCGGTGCCGCGACAGCAGGTCTTGCATCCAATAACTCCTCTGAAGCAAAGAATAAGAGCGCAATTATTCAGGCACAAGCCGGAAATTATGACGAGGCAGTCGCGGTGCTGAATGGTGTAACGACGTGGCAGGCAGAGAATACGATGGGTAATGTATGCTTACTGAAGAATGATCTTCAGGCGGCACAGGAGCATTATCAGAAGAGTCTCAACTTGTATAAAGAGGATGGCGGGATCTATCTCAATTTTGGTCTTGCACGCTATCTCTCAGGATCGGCAGAGGATGCGATAGAGGCATTTCAAGTTGCCGTGTCGAAGTTCGATTCGGTACAGCAAGCGTACGATATCTTGGGTCTGGGACGGCTCAAGGAAGCACTCGGGATGCGGGGATCTGATAAAGCGGATCGAAAAATTTCCAAGAATGAACTCTTCGATCTTCTTGGTCAATCCTTGAGGAATATTCCGGATAAGCAGAAATCCGCGACGCAGGCGCAGCGTGTGCGCGAGAAATATAAAAACGAGCAAAATCGTTTTGTCTTTGGAGGCCGGCGCGGAGCTGATCCAACACAGATTGCAAGTGTGAAGGAATTTCTCTATTGGAAAGAATGACTGGCGATGGGATGATGAGCCGTACATCCTAGGCTGATGATAGAGCGGGAGAGAGGAAAGGAGGGCGTCGTTCAGAAGACAACGCCGTTGTTATTTTCAGAATAACACAACAAGTGAAAAACTGCGTATCTACTCTGTTTTTAAAGAATCCTTTTGAGTCACATCAGATAACGTACTGAGCGGTTTGTTAATGGTAAAGTAACGCATGTCAGAGTTAAAGATGGCCTGTGTCATTCCCTCTGCGCTGAGAACCAGCGTAAAGAAGAAAGGATCCCGCGTTGCCTGAACAGCGTATTTCATATCTAATGCTTTGCCAAGGTCAGGATCGCAAGCAGCACGCACCGCTTCAATAACTCCGGTCTCAGAAAAGCCCAGCAGCATCATGAGCACACTCCCATCGGGTCCGGCCCCTTTTGCAACGATAGCATAATCTTTCTCATAATTACCGGCATGGAGTGCTGCGGGAGAAAATTGATGTGTTGAATCACCGCTTGCACCGATAATCTTGAAACTGGAGGGGGCGATAGTGTATTCCAATCTGAAAATATGGAGGAACTTCTGAAAGTGATAGAGTGTCTTAAATGATCCAAGAAAGACGATATTGCTCGATTTGAAATCGCCAATGGTAAACTGCGATGCCAATTTAAATGAATAACTATTATGGGAATTTTGAAGAATGGGGAGAATATGCGAAAGACCCCATGGAGCACTAGGTCGTAAATAGGTAAAATCATTTTGGTCATACTTTTTTGCAAAGCTTGGATCCTGGCTTACCAGGAGGCGGTAATCTTCAGCAGAATTTATTCTAATGTTCCTGTAATAGTCGCTTGAACTACCATGTTCGCGAAGAAAGAAATAATCCCCGAAGATTACGAGGGTGGGTCTTCCGTTGGGTTTGATGAAATCGTTCCAAATCGGATTGGGCTGTTCGAAACGATGGCCCTTTGGCTGGAGAATGCTGTTGGTGAAATATCCAATAATGAATGATGCTGTGACACCAAGGGCAATCCAAACGAAAAGACGTGGGGGGGCAGGTTTAGCTGTACTATCATTCTTTTCTTCTACGGGATTAAATTCGACCTTATAATGTCCGACCGGGATACTGAGTCTATGCGAGTATGGTTTATTACAGGTGAAGTAATAATGCTCCAGCTTCTTTCTCAGATTATTAATATAGACACGGACCGTTGCATCATCTTTTGAATTGAACGATGCATCTTTCCCGAAGAGGTGCATGCCGATCGTCACTTCTTTCGGCGTCCTTCCGGCTATGGACTCTTCCACAAGATATTGTAAAAGGTCACGGTAGCGCTGAGAATCCTTGAATTCTGGGCTCTCCAGAATGTCAGTTAACAGAGAGCGTGTGCGGGTTTCATCGAGCATGGCACTATTCCTTTACAATCCAGGGTAATTTACCCGTTTATTAACTGGTATGCAACGGTTCTTATCTTGTTTCGTGGAACGGAGCAGTGTACATTGCGAGTGTTGAGGTGCACATCCTTCATCGAGAGAAGGATTGTTCCTGGAAGAGCACCCTCCCCCAACGATGTCATACGAGGGAATAGAGCAAAGGTGATCATACATCACTCTGTCAAAGAAGGAGTGCTATTCCCTAAAAAAAGACTTGACAAAACTAATTTTGATTGGTATTATGTCACATGTAGGACGTCATACAACAAGAGGAGTACTGATCATTTTTTCCCTGTTAGCAAACCGCACCCTGCTCAGTAAGGATATCGAGAAGCAGATTGAAGACGCGATCCGTTACAAAAAACTGGTCCCGGGTGAAAAACTTCCATCAGAGCAGGAGATGTGCACGTTGTTTGGTGTCAGCAGAACGGCAGTGCGGGAGGCCCTGCGGATGCTGCATGCGAAGGGACTCATCTCGATCCAGAAGGGCAAGGGAATGCATGTGCGGCAATTCTCCGAAGAGACGATCACAGATCCGATGCATCTCTATTTTGAGCTGCACCTGAAAAAAGATTACGCTCTTGATCTCGTCCAGGCCCGCCAAATTCTTGAACCTTCGATTGCTGCGCTGGCGGCGCGCCATCGTACGGAGCTTGATCTCAAACTGATGAAAGAACATCTCGAAACATTCCAACAGCATGATGGGTCTTTTGATGAACTTTCGAAATTAGATGCATTATTCCATGTTGATATTGCACGGGCGTCGGGAAATGCATTTTTGCCGCTTCTTCTCGATCCCATTCATCGGCTGCTGCCCAAAATTAAGTCAGGTATATACACCACAGTCAAAGATGCGAAAGAATCTGCAATGAAATGGCATCAGCAGATCTATGTAGCCATTGCTGAGAAAAGCCCTGCGAAGGCCGAAGAAGCCATGCGGAAACATCTGAAGATCGCCCAGCAGCATGCAGAAATCATGCTCAAGAAGAAGAAAATCATCGCCTGAGGATCATATCTCAAGGCAGTACATTCAAGCAGCGTGTATATTCAGAATCAACATAACGACAGTATCACACATTTACTTACTCGTGTTCTCTGCCATATAACGGTCAATCAGAAGTAAAGGACCTTTTCTATGAGGAAGCTCTTGTTGTTGTGTTTCGTGCTTGCAGTTCCTCTGCTCGCACAAAACTCCGGGAAAATATCAGGGCGTATTATCGAGGCCAAGACGGGGGAACCCATTCCTTTTGTCAATGTCGTCGTGCGCGGAACCTCGATGGGTGCAGCCAGCGATATTGAAGGAACGTTTTTTATCCTCAACGTACCTCCGGGAGAGTACGATGTTGCAGCTTCCGCCGTGGGATATCGGGGAGTCGTGCAACAAAAAATCATTGTCAACGTGAATCGTACGACAACAGTAGACTTCTCCCTGGAAGAAACGATGGTTCAAGGGGAAGAAGTGGTTATCACAGCGGTTCGACCGGATGTGGAGAGAGAAAAATCTTCCACCAGTGAAATTCGCCGCGGTGAGGACGTTGTCAATGTTCCCGGAATTCAGGACATCGCTGATGTGATCTCGTTAAATGCCGATGTGAGTGACGGACATTTCCGGGGTGGTCGTGACAATGAGGAGTTGTATAACCTTCAAGGAATGGGGATTATGAACCCATTGACCAGCGCGTCTTCATTCAATCCCATTATGAGTGCGGTAGAAGAAGTTGAAATTATCACAAGCGGATTCAGTGCGCAGTACGGAAATGCACAGTCCGGTATCGTTAATATTACGATGAAAGAAGGCAGCCCGAGTAAATGGTCGGCACGTGGAGAAGTACGTATGCGTGTTCCAGGACGCAAGCACTTTGGTCCGAGCGTGTGGGATGCTGATACTACCGCCAATCCATACATTGCGTTGCTCGCTACACCTGAGAATTGGACAGGAAGCACCGGATACTGGGGCGCTGTGGGATCGAGCTATGCAAGCCGCTATGGAAAAGACACGGCAACCCTTGCCTCGATGATGTACACGCAGTGGCGCTTGCAGGCGCATCGATACATTGGGCAGAGCTATGATAATCTCCAGGACTATTCGCTCGATGCAAATTTTGGCGGACCTCTGGCCAACAATGTACGTATGTTCTTAGCCGTCCACACGGATAATAGCTGGCCGATTTTACCTACACAGGAACCCAACATCAGCAGACAGCTCATGGGTAATCTCGTTTATGATCTTGGACCCGGAATGAATCTCCGATTTAGCGGGGCATTTTCCAGAGCTGACGGTCATTCATTCAGCGGACGGACATCCACGGGATGGTATAATTGGCTGTGGGATCCAATATTTGATGTAAAACGAACATTAGACGAAAATTTCCAGCTTGGTTTGCGATGGTCACATGCGATCAGCAAAAGCACGTTTTACGAAATAAAGGTAAACTCCCTCAGGACGAGAGCTCAAGATGGTTCGCCTGGCTTTAATCCTGATTTTTACTCTGGAGTTTCTACAGGTCTTCTTTGGGAAGCCTGGTCGAACAATCTGCCGGATGGATTCAATTTTGGCCAATTTGAAAATGACTTTTTTGACGAGAAAACGAGTACCATCAGTCTTGATGCCTCTCTCACCAGTCAGGTGTCAGTATCGCATATGCTCATTGCCGGTATTCAGGGGAACTGGTATACTCTCGATGTTAACAACATCGGTAGTCTCTCCACATCGTCGGGCGGCGGCTACTTGACAAAGTATCTCGTGAAGCCTTTCGAATTTGGTGTGTATGCTCAGGATAAGATGGAATTCCAGGGGATGATCGCCAATGTAGGGCTTCGCTTTGATCTCTATAATCCTAATATGTTTTATTTCACCGATATTTATTCTCCCTATAGATACGATAGCCTTGGACATCAGGATATCCGGTATGCACCCAAGTCGAAGACTTCGACGATCTCTCGTTTACAGCCGCGTCTCGGCTTTTCCTTCCCAGTATCCACAGTGACGGTTTTTCATGTCAACTATGGTACATTTTTACAACGTCCCCCATTTCAATATCTCATGGGGCAGCAGCTCAGCAGAACTGATCTGGTAAATTACGGGACGGCTCTCTCGGTGTATGGAATTCTGGGAAATCCACAGCTGAAACCGGAAGTGACAAACAGCTATGATGTGGGTGTCACACAAGGTTTAGGCGAAGGTTTTACACTCGACGTGAGTGGATATTATAAAGATGTGAAAGATCTTCTCCAGCGAGCCATCTATAGCTCCAAACAAGGAGCTTACACAACCTATATCAACCTTGATTACGCGGATATTCGAGGATTTCGCGTAGGACTTGCTAAACGCAGCGGAATATTCACCGGCACACTGAATTATACTTACGGCGTCGCGACGGGTAAAAACGCTTCCCCTGACGGAAACCAGTACCCGACAATTTATGAAAGCGGTGAAACCATTTACCAAACTCCGGTGCCGCTTGATGTTTTACTCAACTTTGATAGAACTCATAACCTTGTCGCTAACCTGGGTTTGAACACACCTCAGCAATGGGGTCCCATGCTCTTCGGTATGTATCCGTTGGAGCAATTTACGATTGCTGCAACATCCTTTGCACGCAGCGGCCGGCCGTATTCTTCCTGGATCGACCGGTCATCTCCTATGAATAGACGGGCACCGAATGAGTACAACACCAATGTGAAAATTACCAGACGGATTTCTCGTTTCTTCGGTACCAGTGCTTCCTTCTATGTTGAGATTACGAATCTCTTCAATGATAGAATCTACGACTACACAGCAGTGTTTAACCCTGATCAAAACAACACCCATAATCTGCAAAAATGGACTATTATGTACGAAAGAGGCGAAGACATTACCTATTATGAAGATGATCTTCGCCCGGGATTCAAGATCAATCAGGAATTTCGAATATACTCCAATGCACCGAGATCGGTGCAAGTCGGAATGATCATTAACTTATGAGTTTTTGAGGAGTACCATATGGGTTCTATCAAGAAACTTACATGCCTTCTCTGTCTACTCGGAAGTATTGCTTTCGGACAGATGTCGCGGGATACTCTCGTTCACAGACGCGGAATGCTGCATCAGACCGTGTATAACACAGGGGAGCTTGGCCGAAAATACGTAACCTCAAATGCCGGTACAGAACTGGGGGTTCCCTCGTTTGAGTGGCCTGGAAATTCTGCTACCATTGTTGACACGAAACAGTATACGGGTCAATCCAATTCGTATGGCGGCGGGGTTCAAATCGCTGCCGATCGGATTGATTCGACGGAGCGACTATATGCCATCTGCGGCGGGATGATTGATGCCGTTGTGGAAAATGTTAATTCCTTTCCCTTGAGTCAGCAGCGTATCGAAAATTACCCCGTTCTCGCTGATGGCAGCTTGAATCCGGGATACAACCCGGATGAAGCGGAAGAAATAATCATTTCCAAATGGGCCACTCCTGTGGGTGTGACTATTACTCGTACCAGCCGGGCATGGAGTTTTCCCGATTATGATGATTTTATTATTTATGAGTATGAATTTGAAAACACCGGAGATCTGAAAGGGGATGGCATTACGCCACCGCGGCCGGTAAGACTGAAAGACTTGCTCATTAACTTTTCTCATGGAATGACGGGAGGAAAATTTGGGTACGAAAGAGTCTCCAATTCCTGGGCTCCAGCTGTGGTTGAAAAGAAAGATTATAACGCACACTTCGATCCCAAGCGCTGGCTTCAGTATGGGTTACATCGAACAGGTAATCCTGAGCCAACCTATTTTGCCGAATGGGCACCAACCGGGAAAAATGGCGGCGGCTTACTGAGCCCTCAGTCACCAGGCTATATGTGTCTCTATTACGATACGCTGCATTTGGTTCATAAAGGAGACGGCACGAGAGTCAATTTAGGTTCCGACACCACGGTGTCCTGGGATGCCAACTTGCAGGTGAAGCAGCCATATTATCAAAGGCTGGAAACTTCGCAGCAAACCGTAACGGCAAAAATTATTCCGAACATGTTAGATATAGCACAGATCCGAAAGGTGGGCGCATATTCTACATCAACCAGTAATGCTATTTTTACTAATTATGGACAGGATTCGCTGTATTGGCTGGGCCGAGCGAGTTTCAATTGGCGGCAAAGTACATACTTTGCCATTGGTAATTGTATGGGCTTTGGTCCATATAATTTAGATCCGGGTGAGAAAGTACACATTACTATAGCGGAAGTCTGCGGATATGGTGCTGCACGAAAGGAAGAGACAGCGGCTGGCCTGAAAGATATCGGAGGGGGCAACGGCCAGACAAGCACCGGAGGATGGATTGCTGAAGCAGCAAGCCCCCCTGAACTGTATACCTTCTATAAAGTAATGAATTATTGGGAGCCAAAAGCGCAAAACGAACTCAACCCGAATTCTGTAAACACGATAATCTACGGCAACAATTATTTGAGCAACTTCCCGTTGCCGGATTATGTCAACTCGAACGTTGTCACAGTGCGCGAAGTGGCAGATCGTGCGATCCAGACATATACAGGTGATTCGCTCGTGAATCATAATTCGATTCAATATAAACCTGAAAATTATCAGGCACATGGTGTGTATGCTCTTCCTATCCCTATACCGGCTCCGGTCATCACGGTGGAGAATACCGTCGTCGGAGAAAATAAAATTTTGTGGGGACCTCAGGTGGAATCGTTCACTACGCCAAGACTCCAGGGGACATTCGATCATTATGAATTATATAAAGCATCGCATCCTCTGGGTCCATGGATCAAGCTGGCGACAGTGTCTAAAGGAGATCCACTCTTCTTTCAAAACGGCAATTATTCGTTTATCGATAAAAATACCCGGGTTGGAGATTTCTTCTATTACTCTGTCTTATCTGTCGATGATAAGGGGAACAAGAGCGGGCGAACAAATATGACTCTCCATGAATCTTCTATCGGTGCAACACTCACGCTGGGGCAGGTTTTTGTAGCTCCGAATCCGCTCATTGTGAAATCGGGATATACAGGGGAAAGTGTCGGTGGCGATATCAATTATCAAGTCCGTTTTTATAATCTTCCAAAGACGTGCACGATCACTGTCTATTCATACAGCGGACAATTGATCCAGACAATCCAACACGATGTGGACAAAATTCAACATCCATGGTTCCAGATAACGCGGAATAATCAATTGATTGCTTCAGGAGTCTATTTTTATGTGGTGAGCGCACCGGATGGCTCTCACTGTCATGGTAAATTTGTTATCATCAACTAAGCAAAGCAGATGACTATGAAACCTACAATTCGAACAATGGTAACGATGGTGCTGCTGACGCTCTTCATCGGGCAGCTTGAAGCGCAAAAAGTCGGCACGAGTTCCATGCAGTTTCTCAAGGTGATGCCGACAGCGCGTGCAACCGCGATGGGCGATGCTTTTGTCTCACTGGCGAGCGGCGCAGATGCTGTCTTTTGGAATCCGGCAGGGTTGACGGAAATGGAAAACCACGAAATGACCACAACCCTCATCATGTGGCTCTTTGATACAAAACAGATAGCGCTGGCCTACGGTCTGCCTATGGGAAATTGGGGGAATATTGGATTCCAATTTCAATATATTGATTTCGGAACCATACAGGAAACGAGAGGTGAATTTGCAGATCTTGTGGAATCCTTCGATGGGTCAAAATATTTTAATGCCGGATTAACGGGGAGGTCATTTTCTCCCTATTCTTATCTCCTGGGCTTCTCCTATGCAAAGGCGTTCACAGATAAATTTTCAGCTGGTGGAACAGTTAAATATGCGATGGAATCTCTTTGGTCGGACCAAGTTGTCACGATCGTCAATCCCGTCACCGGTGTGGCGACATCGTACAAGACCTATGCAGATGTTATTCTCTTCGATTTTGGTATGTTGTACAAGACCGGATTCCGTTCTGTGCAAATCGGTGTCTCGGTACAGAACTTTGGGCCTCAGGTAACGTTTGCAGATAAACCGCATCCTGCACCGCTTTCTCTGCGCCTCGGGACTTCAGCAAATATGTTCGGCAAAGAGGGGCTGTGGTTTCAGGACAACATGAATCGTCTCACACTCACGTACGATTTATTCCAGCCAAATGATTATGCACAGCAAATGCATATTGGTGCGGAGTACTCATTCTCAGAATTGCTTGCGTTGCGTGTGGGATATAAGATTGATTACGACAGCGAGGGTTTGACCTATGGAGGTGGAATCCATACTGATCTTGGCGGGTGGCCCATAACTATTGATTACAGCTATGGTAAAATGAGTGATTTATTGAATAATGTGCATCGCATTAGCTTAGGAGTGCAATTTCGATGAAATCGAGTCTTGGGAAAAAAATATGCCTCACATTCGTTGCGCTTATGCTGAGTGTTGCATCGGTCATGATTGCTCAACCTGCTGCGAGTCCGTTAGATGTTCAGGGGCTTGATCAAAATGTGATCACAGGTGCACGCTCGCGTGCGATGGGAGGAACCGGTATAGCAAGCGCGAATGATGGTTCAGCACTTTTCTCAAATCCTGCTGCGCTCTCACGGCTCACTTCCTTTGAAATCCGTGCCAGCGGAGTCTTTGGAAAAATATTGAGAGAGCAGAGCCAGCAATGGGTTCCGATGAGACCCGTTCCAGGTCTGAGCGTTTTATTCGAAGGACTTACAGGGACTGTCGTAACACCTCTTGATAGTCTCGGAAGGCCGCTGCGTTTCGATTCGACTGTCCAGAGACAATACGATAACATGAGCCCGAATTGGAATAACAGTTCTTCCAAGGGGGAACCATTTTCACTGACGGCCGCCCTCCCTCTGATGATTGGAGGGATCAACATTGGAGCAGGTATTGGAATTTCCCAGGTCATGAATCTTGACAGCTATTATCAGAACAACAATTCGATGTCGCCGTATCTTGGTCAACTTCGTCCATATCCAAAATTCTTTACAAATCGAAACGATACTGTAGATGTCCAATGGTACCAATATATCCGGAAGAGAGAAGGGTCGTTGTACGGGATCACTCCTGGTGCCTCGATTACCCTTCTCCCGGGATTCACGCTTGGAGGATCTGCAACGGTGATCTCCGGATCATCCGATGATAACGAAAATCGTGTAGAACGCGGGCATCTCAATGTGAAGATTAGTAATGGTGTGGGTGAAAATTTTTGGTTAGATACAGTTTATTATCAACAGTCAAAAGTGGGGACTTCAAAATACTCGGGAACGAGGCTGAACTTCGGGTTTCTCCTTCAGCAGAAGTATTACAGCATCGGCCTGACCATCAAACCACGATATACACTGACGAGAACCTGGGATCGGGATGTGACAAGTCTCGATACAACTCAAAAACCGTTTCCTGTAAGGATCGATAGTCTGACAACGAGAAGTTACCACGAAAGCGGGACGGAGGATCTCAACTTTCCCCTTGCCTATTCTCTCGGCATTGTCCTGACACCGACCGACCGGTGGACAGTGGCGTTAGACTATGAGGTGAGAAATTTAGCAGACATGGAGGTAACGACTTCTGATACTTCTCAGCACCCCTGGGTGAATAAGAGTGCCGCAATACGACTTGGTGCGGAATATCGCGCAAGTGACATACTCTCATTACGCGGCGGGTACCGTGAAGACATCCAGGCTTTCTCGCCGGACGGGTCGGCCATCGTTGACGAACCGGCTCGTGGAGGAATTTATTCTTTTGGCGCAGGCATCGTGCTCGGCCATATTCTAATTGATTGCACATATGAATATTCGGTTCTGAAATATCAGGACATCTATCAATCGAATGAGAACTCGACTACACGAAAGCAGCATCAAGTTATGATAGACGTTGCATATCGGTTTTAAGATTCTTGTTGAAAACAAAAAATGAACGGACTGATTTCAAGAATAACGATCACTGTGGTACCTAAAACGTCTTTTTGAGGATTATCCTAAGCGTGATGTAAGGAGTACTATGAAGAATGTCATAATTCTGGGCCTGTTGTTTATGGCAGTATTGTTCCTGGCTGCCTGTACAGAAAATCTCAACCCGCTTGCTCCCGGTTCCACAGACGGGCAGTATGCCATGGGGATGAAAGCACTCGTTCCGTTAGCCATTGGCAATATCTGGAACTACAACGTGGTGCTTTATGATACATCGGGTGCTGAGAGGACACGCTATAGTTACGTTCTCAGTGTGATCGATACCGTGAAAGCGGACACGAGTAAAATTCCGTTATCGAGCACCACCAAGCAATCGGTGAATCAGGGAGCTTTTCGGTGGTATCTCCTGCAGGGAGAAATGGGCGTACGGTCGTACTGGCAAGTCGACACGCTGGAGAACTTACGGATTCGAAAAACAGATGATACGCTGTTTCTTCAGCAGAGCGCATTTGATTTCAGAGCTTCCGTCGGCGCAGTGACGACGCCGCGCTCAATTGATGCAGATACGATCCTCTGGGCATCGGGGGACACGATCATCTCTGTTGCAGATTTTGTACAATCCACGCTCCTCTCCAAAGGGGTCGATACGCTCAGGACGACATTGGGATCAGGGCCATATTTCAAATATGGGGAGTCGTATCCCGCTCGTCAGGATTCTCTCAATTATTACTTCAAGCCAGGGTTTGGACTTG
>Ga0268280_1000077_pt1 | contig 97879 bp, 101 predicted proteins | sample saktaG_9_FD_190139 | JGI IMG/M metagenome (GOLD analysis project Ga0268280, IMG submission 190139) | Saline water microbial communities from Sakinaw Lake, British Columbia, Canada - sak_2011_5_24_40m | ecosystem: Environmental > Aquatic > Non-marine Saline and Alkaline > Saline ...
GCATGGCTGCATAACTTCCGACGTATCAGTTCACGCTTTGAATATAAAATCGAAAACTATCTTGGCTTTGTTCACCTCGGTTGTATCCTTATTCTCCTCCGAGGGTATTTTTGAGATGGCTTCTAGTACTTAGAACGGTTTCCACCACCGCTATTGCCGCCGCGTCCACGATCGTTCGACTTTCGGTCGGCCATCGGACGTGCTTCGTTCACCACCATTTTACGCCCTTTGAATTCTTTATCATTCAATCCGGCAATAGCCGCTTCTGCTTCAGAGCGTACCGACATTTCAACAAATCCGAATCCCTTCGCCGTTCCGGTAAATTTGTCTTTAATAAGAGTAACGGAATCGACTGCCCCAAACGCTGCAAATTCCTTTTTCAATTCGTCTTCCGTAATATCGTGTGACAGATTCCCTGCATACATTTTCATGGTGTTTCTCCTTTAAGTACTCTGTTGTTGTGGACGGTTGTTTGATGAGATATCAATACAGGTGATTTTCTCGAGGTGTTATTGTGAATTTCTTTCTGGAAGGGATTATGGAATGTTGTACGAGTCCAATGAGGTATCTCTCTGTATACAGGATACGATATATTTTCACCACTTCCTACAGATGATCGATCTTCACTCACCTATACGAATAGTGAGTTAATACCAAGATTTCGATGCCTTTCTAGGTATGTATTTTCTCTGTTATAGGTCTTTCGAATCAGATTTCATTCAATGTTATCACGATTCACCTTCTTCCCATAGCAACCAATGCGAATCCTGACCTATCCCCCACCGCTATGATCAAATTCCCCTTCATCGCTACAGACCTGAAAACTCCGGTATATATTCCAGTTTGAGACCTATAACTCTTAAAGCTATTTCCATTGAAATGAAGTAGTTCTCCATAATCACCTGCACAAATAAAATCGTTTATGCCATTACCACGTATCGCTTCAAGGTAATTATTACTTACTCCGTTTTGCTGTAATTCCCATGATCCTGCAGACATTGTTCGGGACTTCCGGTAGATTCCAGAACCTACAGCATAGTAATAACGGCCTGCCTGGAACCAGATTCCATTCATATCTTTGGGTAATCTAGTTGCATCTAGAAGTGCGGCAGTCGTTCCACTGATAGAAATAAGTTCTCGCCCTTGTGGTATAAACGGTCCAAAGGAAGCCAGGGCATTAATTTCTGTTTTACCATTCCTTGGATTGACGCTTCCCCATACATCTTTTATATCGACTCCCGTTCCACTTTCAATCTTCGTCCAACTGCTGCCGTTATAGTGAGCGATGCTTCCACCTCGTCCTACAAAATACATTGAAGACGAAATTGTACCCCACGCCTTAGACAATGATATATTTTCCAATCCAACAATTGAACGTAAATCATAGATGATCCAACTTTGCCCATCACCATGAATTGGCAGACTACCAACAAACCAAATATCTGTTGCAAAAAATAAGAATAGCCCTTCAAGAGGCGGAGAAATCGTGCTGCCTCGAAAGTCTACACTAATATTTTTTAGCGTCCACACAGTTCCATCCCATTTCGCTGCATTATATATGGAGCCACCTTTATAAATCTCACCCACCGCATACGCCAACGTATCGTTTATTATAGCCACATCAAACAGTGTGCTGCCGCTGCTGCCATCACCTAATTGGTAAGTTTGCCACGAAAAGTTGTGACTGGTTGTATCCATCGTGCGTGATTGTATTAGAATAGATGAATATGAGGTATTGAGTATCTGTGCGGTGTACGTGTATGTATGAGAAGGAAGCAATCCTTCGTCAACTATCGTACTGTCGGAAGTGGTTAGTCTGAGCGTATCTAGTATCGTTGTATCTCGTGTTAGCGTTATTATCGTGTTGGTTGCATTTGCAACGGAAAGTCTCAGCCACACTTCCGTGCAGCTCGCATCCTCGGCGGTTAAGGTGACGATGGGATCGGGGAGCGCAGGAGGCGGTTTTGTTGGCTCGTCTTTGCATTTGAGATTTAGAAACGATGCAAACACAAACATTGCAATGAGAGGGATTTGAGAATATTTCCTAATATTCATGATTTAAAACCAATCTCTGCAACATCCGGATGAGAAAATACTGACAGCCAGTCAACTACAGACATTCCGTTCCCAAACAGAGTTTGGGAACGAGGTGAACGAGGTGATAGAGTGAGGCAGAATATTCCTACTGCACCATTTCCACTTTAATGGTGTCCGTTGTCCCCATTGCCATCAAGGGTAAGCCGGCAGTAAAGACGACATAGTCTCCACGCTCAACCGAGCCGTCATGTTTGAGTTGCTCGATGATCCGGCGGAAGGCCGCATCGATATCGTTCGTCAGATCAAGGACGACGATTCCTCGCAGACCCCAGACGAGATTGATCCGGCGAAGAATCCTTTCATTTTCTGCCACGGGAATGATCCGTGCCTCCGGGCGGTACTTGCTGATCCGGATCGCGGCATCACCGGAGTGCGTAAGAGGGATGATCGCTGCAGCGTGAATCTGTCCTGCCAGCACACATGCAGAGCGTGCAAGTGCGTCGTACACATCTTCCTGTCCTGCGTCCTTCCTATGCATAATCCCGAGGTGGTCCTGGCCCCTTGTTTCAGCCCGGGAAATGATATGATCCATGGTCCTCACAGTCTCGACAGGATATTTCCCTATCGAAGTCTCCGCACTGAGCATCACTGCATCTGCCCCATCCAGTACAGCATTGGCAACATCACTTGCCTCGGCACGCGTCGGGCGCGGATTCTCGATCATGGATTCGAGCATTTGTGTGGCAATGATGACCGGAACTCCCGCTTCATTACATTTCGTCACAATCATTTTTTGGAGAATGGGAACGTCCTCAGGCATCATTTCAACCCCAAGATCGCCGCGTGCGACCATCACCGCATCCGACTCAGCAATAATGGAATCGATTGCATCAATAGCTTCTTTCATCTCGATTTTTGCTATGATGGGCACTCTTCTGGCAGTTTGCTGCTTGATGACTGACCGCAAATGACGAAGATCCTCTGCGCTCCGGACAAATGAAAGGGCAACATAATCGACATCGTTGGTAAGGCCGAACTTCAGGTCTTCAACGTCCTTCTCCGTCAATGACGGCGTGCTTAACTTCACACCGGGAAGATTCATACCTTTATGTTCTTTGAGTATACCCCCCGTGATCACCTTGCATTCAACCTCTGTCTTCGTTGTTGCAAGAACCTGAACGGCAAGATTCCCATCATCCAATAAAATCGTATCGCCGCGTTTAACATCCTGGGGCAGTGCGTGGTACGTCGTTGCCACACGCTTCTCGTCTCCCACAATGTCGCTCGTTGTGAAAATGATCTTCTCCCCTTCTTTTAAAACAATTTGCGAATCTTTCAATCTGCCGGTGCGAATCTTTGGACCACAGAGATCCTGTACAACTGCTACTGTCTCTCCCGTCTGTGCGCTTGCTTCTCGAATATTGCCCATAGCTTTCAAATGGTCGTCATAGGATCCATGCGAGAAATTCAACCTCGCAACATCCATGCCGGCCTGTATCAACTCTACTAATCGAGCAATATTCTGCGATGCCGGTCCGATTGTGCAAATAATCTTTGTTTTGGCCACTGTTTTCTTGTCTCTCATAGAACACTCCTCATCTTTCTTCCATCATCTGCACCAATGGCGGGAGTATCTCTCCTGCCCTGCCGAGGAGCGATTCATGGACATAGTATGATATCTCCGTACGCTCCGTATTAATTTCGACAATATATGCGCCATGCTCAAGCGCTGTCGTTGGAAGACTTGCTGCCGGATAGACGACTGCGGATGTACCAATAGAAAGGAATAATTCACATCGGCTTGCCGCATCCGATGCAGCTTCGAAAACACCCTCCGGAAGCATCTCGCCAAACCAGACCACATCCGGACGAATCATTCCCTGACAGGAAGAACACAGGGGCACTTTTTTTTCGGCGGAAACTTCGATATGATCTACAAATGTCCCGCAGTCGATACAGTAACTCCGCTCAATATTGCCATGGAGTTCCAGCACATGTTTGCTCCCGGCCCGGATATGCAAATTATCGACATTCTGCGTCACGAGTGTGAACTCCTGAACCAGTGATTCCAGACGCACCAAGGATTCGTGTGCAGAATTGGGCTTTACATCCTGAATAATGCTTTTTCTGTAATTGTACCATTCCCAAACCAATTCCGGATTGCGCATAAAGGCATCGAAGCTCGCAAGTTCTTCCGGCTTCAACTTTGACCAGAGACCTTCCGGACCGCGGAATATCGCAACACCGCTCTCCGCAGAGATCCCGGCTCCCGTCAGCACGCAGACAGATTTGACTCGTTGGAGCAGCGAACGGAGTTTCGAAGAAATCGTCATGGGAGCGGTTTGAGTACCAATACCTCGCGGCAGGATGATTCAATTAACGTCTTTTGCATCGGACGAGTTTTATATCCACCATTCAGCCAGAGTATTACCTGATCCTTGTAATGTTTTGAAAATACCTGGCCGGATTGACCTGGAGGAAGGACAGTCCGCGTATCATTGATATCTGCAAGATTGAAGATCTGCCTCATCGACGGCCCTACAGTACTCGCATAGGGTTGCGTGAGGAAATATTGGCCAACATTCACTGTCGAGTGCGATCCTCCGATGGAAAAAGGACCGATGTTGAAAATTCTCGCGAGCATCCGGTTTGCACCAAAGACGTGGCCAAACGTCACCGTGTGCAGTCTCCCCCACTGCCATTCCTTGAGCTCGCCTCCGAGTTCCTCCTTTAATGCGGCCAGTGCATCGTTCACACTCTTGCGAATAAGTTCATCCCGTGTCTCGCGTGCAGGCGTATGGATATCATCGAACCATTCGGAATGGGGATTTCTCAGCAAGTTCGACAAGGCTGATAATGGTGTACTTGCCAACGTATCGTAAAGTCCGAATAACCGGTCCCCCATCTTATCGTGAAAGGTATTATAGATCATCTTGGTGATCGTCGCCTGGAAAAGGGATGTGCTGACATCCTCTTTGCGCATCTCATAATTCCAGTTACGGAAATATTCCAGCATTGTCTTCACATTGGGTTCTGTCACGGTCACACTATCATAGGCATGGAGTATGAGCGGAACAACTTCACGCGCATGAGTTGAGAAAAGATCGAGTTCCAGGCGCTGCATCTCTTCCATCGTAAACTTTTCCTGTTCGCGCAGTACTTGGCTGATGCGAATTGACCGCCAGGGAGATTCCCAATGGTTCGAGATATGATACGGATAGGAGTCGTCGACGATCTTATTGTTCGCTGAAGCCACAAATCCTTCCGGTGGATTCAATACATGTGGCATTTGATCAAAGGGAACAAATCCTTTCCAGTCATACTCGTCTGTCCAGCCCGGGAATGGAAGTGTGGCTCCTTTTATAGTTCGTATCGGAAGTTTGCCGCCTGTCCGATACCCGATGTTGCCGTCCACATCGGCATAGACAAAATTCTGCGCCGGGACTGAGAAAAGCTTCAGTGCATTTTCAAATTCCTGCCAATTGCGAGCTTTATTGATCCCATAAAAAGCCCTAGCCTCATTTGATAATTCATGTCCCACCCACCGCATGGAAATAAGAGAAGTACTGGAGGCTGCTGTTGGCTCCATCATATTCACAATGGGACCGCGATGTGTGCGATAGACGGACAATGCGACCGGCAGAGCCCCTTTGACGACAATGGTATCAATCTCTTCCGTGATAGGATACCATGCACCGTTTAGTTGATAACGGGTGGGATGCTGGAGCGAATCCACCCGTTCGATATAGTAATCGTTATCATCCATCATTGCATTCGTGACACCCCAGGCAATTCGCTGGTTCCTCCCCAAGATCACAAAGGGGACACCCGGAATGGACATACCGGCAACATCGAATGTCGGGGTCACTATATGAAGCTCATACCATCGCGCAGGAGACATTAACAATAAATGAGGATCGTTAGCAAGAATGGGTTTGCCTGTCACAGATCTTGCTCCCGAAACCGCCCATGCATTACTGCCGGATTCGAGAGCACGCAGACCTAGAAGCGACCGGTACTCACCTTCCGCCTCAAACAGCGGCCGGAGATCTTCAGCGATGTTTTTTCCCTTCAATTCTTTTGGAATAATAAGCGGAGCATTCTCAGGCCAATACGGGAAGATTTCCTTAGCTTTAATTTCACCGAACCGCTGCACCAGTTCAGCAAGAAGCATATCTACCCAGCGTGAATAGTTTAACTCCCACGCCATGAGGCGGCTCACCAGGAGTGAGTGCTCAATGGTCCATGGTTCCGGTGCGATATTCAGCATATCAAATTCGATAGGATATTTTCCGGCGTGCGTCGAAAGATACTGGTTCACACCATCGGCATAGGCCTGTAGCGCTTTTCGAGTATCATCATCAAGCGATTGTCGGAGCCTCCTGGCATACCACGGAAGGCCAAGCGTCCTGAACATTTTGTCGATCTTCAATGCCGGTTCGCCTAATACCTCAGACAATCGTCCGGTCCCAACCCGGCGTGTCAATTCCATTTGCCACAAACGATCCTGCGCATGAGTAAATCCTACTGCAAAAAAAGCATCGTACTCTGATTGCGTAGAAATATGCGGGACTCCATATTCATCCCGGTGAATGGCGACATCCTGTTTCAGTCCCTGTACATGCACTGTCCCTGAAACGATCGCGAATGAACGCGTAACTAAATAGTATCCGATGGACACACTCACCATGAGGAACACGACAATTGATATACTGATTCCTGCGATCACTTTTTTTGACACTCGCATAGGATTCCTTTGTGGTGTACAATGAAAAGTCCGTCCCGCCTTTCAGCTGGACGGACTAATGTAAGCAAACTTGAAAACGCTTGCAACTCTGCTAAAACAGATGGGAAAAGGTCACGTTGATGGTATTCGTCGCGACCGATTCGCTCGTTTGCGATGCAGAAGGGACGCCGGGAAGAGAATAATTCACACGGAATGTTTTCCAAGCTCCAAGTGCATACGATGCGTTGATCGTAGTATTTTCATCGATCATAAGACCTAATCCGCCAGTATAACTCACCTGGTCATACTCGGCAGGATCGTTTTTCCATGGTGACGGCTTATATTCCATTCCTGCTCGTAGTTTTACTCCGAATTTCCATAAAGTCACTTCAACTCCGCCTCGCAAATTCCATGTTTCCCGCATCCAATTCTTAATGTTACGATTCTCTTGTAATAAATCCGGATTATTCGTATCGAATTCCATTTGTGTCCAGTCGGTATATTCAGCATCGCCTGCCAGGAGCAGCCAATCGAGAGGTTGAACTGATACCCCACCGCTGAGAACTAAGGGAGTTACTACTGTATATTTAGTTTCTCCGTTATTGGAAGCACTGCGTGTTTCATTATTATCGAACATGCTGAATCCGTCATCTCCAAATGTCTCTGAAATCTCGTAGGTTGTAGGAATGCGTACTGTCGCTCCAAATCGGAACTTTCCCGGCTTGCGATACATCAGACCGAAAAGAGCATTGAACCCGCTTAAATCACTCTTAATCGTATTCGTAAAAGTCCAATACTGAATGTCATTAGGGAAGACCTGATAGAGATTCCGGGTATCGGTTTCTGTAAATTCGCGATCGTAGGTATATGTGCCTGAAACGAAATTTAACGTTACACCGACAGATAAATTTTTAGCAATATCGATGGCACCTCCAAACGACCAATTGTTGATACCGCCTCCTTCTCGTACGATGCCATCTTGCTGAATATTTCCATTCAGCCGTGAATACATGCTATCGACTTGCCTGATTGTATCAATATTTCTATCCGCAATTTCCAACCGATAGGGAATATTCGTATCGATGAGATTAAAGAAATCGGCATCAGATCGCGTGTTTAAATTATCTGTCGGAATCAACGATTGAATTATTGAACTCGTCGGATTAAATCCCTGAAACGACGCTATCGATGTAAAATTTACTACTCTCCCGAAACCAAACGCAAACGTAAGGCCGCCTTGCTTTGTGGGGATCGGGTAGACGACGCCAAGATTGTCCAGTTTGATGGCATTATTCGTACCGTTTATTTTGTCACCAAAAAAAGTAACATCGTTACTATACCCGAGACGAGAAAGCCCGGCGGAAAATTCGTAGCTTTTTTGCTGTGTTAGTCCGGCAGGGTTTCCGAACAGTGCAGAATAATCGTCCGCCACTCCGACGACGGTATTCCCCATCCCCTGTGAACGCGCTCCCACTGTAGAACCGAACTGTGAGAATCGTAAGACATCTTCAGCATATTGCGCCTGAGCTGCCTGAAGTCCGATCGCTAAGAGTATTGCTGAGCAATATGTTCGAGATTTTTTCATACTTCGTAACTCCATTCTTTCCATTAGTATTATCGCCGTCTTCCGGAATCATCGCTGCTTCTGCGTTCACCGCCGTTGCTTGGCGCCGGAGAACTAGACGGCGGACTTGATCGCTGTGCGGGAGGTGAATAACTTGGTGCCGGCTGACTTGGCCGCGATGATCCGCTACTCGACTCGCTCCTGCTCCGGTAAGAACCTCCGCGCCGGGTTGTCTTGCTCACGGCCGGTTGACTTTCACTTCTGTGACGCGGCTGCTGCACACTTGGTCTGTAATCCACGCTCGATCTGCGGCTTGTTGAAACTCCCCGCTCCGAAGAACTGCCGCGACTTGACCGGACAGTTGCCGTGTTTCTGCCCTGCGTACCGGCAGTGCCTGCCTGAGGAAGATTGATATCTCTGCGGCTTGTTCCCATCCTTCCGTCATTCACCGTTCCGACACTTCCTGACGCCGTTGACCTGACAACACCATAGTCTCGGCGCGTCGTACCGGTTCTCTGATAACCGGAGGAACGAGTGGTGTGCATCGTATAGGCATAACCATAGTGTGTTGAGTAATATCCGTACGCATAATGAGGATACCAATAATTTGTGTGATATGGGTAGTACGCAAAATAGGGGTACATGTACGGGGTCCACCATGGATCCCAATACGAAGGATAGTAACATCCGTACCATCCCCATGCAGAACTCCATGAGGGATAGTAATAACTAAATCCGATATAGGTATGAGGATGCCACTGATCAGACTCTTCAACATATCCTTCTTCTTGAGAAGTCGAGGGTTGCTCTGCCTGATCGTAGGTCGACTCTTCTTCGTGTATTGTTGCAACCTGTGTATAGCACCCCTGGAGAAGAAATGCCATCAATCCAAGCGGAAGAAGAAGTGCGAGTATTCTTTTTGTTGTTTTCATAATTGACCTCATTCATTTGACACTATAGAAGTGCTCAAGTTTCTTGCCAGAAAGACAATAAAGAAAAAGCCCGAATTTGGTTCGTTTTGACCAACTCCAGGCTTTTCTTCTGGATGCAAATAATATCTTTGTCTACTGCAGTAACCGTGTCTGTCCACAAACCAGTACACTAAAATGAACCGAGGTAATCAATCTGGAGAGTTCGGTTTCCAACGTTTACATTCTCCTGGTTTTTCGATATGTTTTTCAAGTCAAACCCAACGGTTAATCCCTTCCCCCATGACCATCGGAATCCGAAGTTGAGATATCCATTCCCCTTTCCAAGAGCATGGCCATGGTTATCGTTCGCTGCAAAGTCATATTCGAACATCACAGAAATATCTCTGCCGATCGATTTTTCTACGCCGAGATAGAGATCCATATCTTCATCGCCATCCTCCGACTCCAATGATTTATTGATCCCTCCGTGGAAACTGAGATTGCCGAACAATGCAAAATTCTTGCTGGCTGCAACATAGACGCCAGGTGATTTAATGGTGTACCGCCTCAACGTATCAGCCTTAAGATATGGTTCCTTCCCTTGTGAATCAAAACCGATTGCAAGCGCAGGCATCAAGGTTCCTTCGCCGACCAGCCGAAGCTTGGCGTTCATGCCGGGAAGAGGATTCATATGAATCTTATCCGGACCGATAATAGAGGTACCGCCGTACGAGATACCGAATGTAAACGGATCAAATATCCCTACTGACAATCCGACAAGAACCCCGCCGCTCTGAAAGAAGTTCGACGAAACGGAGTACGATCCTCGCTTTAAAAGCCCTGCGGTCGGTTTATCAACGAGAACGATAGGTTCTATCGTTGCTCCCTCACCTGCATAACTCTGCGCCTGCACGGCACTTGAGAGAGAAATACACAGAATGATAATCAAGAGGGATGAATGTATTGTTTTCAAGTGGGTCTCCTCGTTCAAGAATAAATTTAAAGATCATCCGCACCAAATACTTTACGGACACTGTTGGGCAGCTCAAGGTCCTTCCCCTTCTTCGTTTCAGTTCTCTTCTCAGGGGGCATGGAAGGTGCTTCGCCTTTCTGTACCACTTTAAAACCCTCCTCAAAAGGTAAATCATTTTCTAAAAGCTCAGTATCAGCATTGTGCTGCCCCGAAAGCTGGAATATCGCGGCTGAGGGATGTGCAGCTAAAGGTTTTTGACTTCCGAACGATGTAAATTTCTTCATGAGCACTTGTGCTTCTTGTGCTAAATCCTCTTCTGAATATGTCAGGAGATGTTTCTCGCGGACGTAGAATTCCCCATTGATCATCACATCACTGACATGCTGTGATGTTGCTTCCTGCAGAACGACACTCAGAACTTTTTCAGCACTCTCATCTGCAAGAATCGCATGGATGCGAAAGTCTGATAAGTCCAAAAAGGTGATATCAGCTTTCTTGCCAAACTCTATCGTTCCGATCTCATCGTCGAGTCCTAATGCTTTTGCTCCATTTTTTGTGTGAAGGGCAAGCAGTTCGTAGGTCTTTTCCCCAGGTATATTGAGTGTCTTGAGCATAGATGCATAGGTCTGAATATTTTCTAAGGGCTGCGATACTCCCCAATCGCTGCCCAATGCCAGCAAGATCTTATTTCTAAATAATTCATCGAAGGGAGGAACATCCGCTCCCTTCTGGAGCATTGCGGACGGTGAGATGACTATCGGAACACCCGTCCTTCCAAGAATTTCGACATCTCCCTCCTCAAAACATGATAAATGAAGCAGCTGTACAGGAGAATCGAACACCCGATACTCTTCGTAGAGTTTTGCAATAGATTTATTGAAATTCTTTTTTACTATATCGAACGCGCGTCTGGTTTGACCCAGGTGTAACAGAATAGGCCATTGAAGCTCACGGGCAGAACGAAGACTGGATTGAAGATTGTATGTTGTGAGATTCTCTTCATCTGCGATGCCGAGAGCAAAGCGGATAGATTTATCCCGCATCATCTGCGCCGCTTCCATCTGATCGCCATTATGCAAACCGATGAATCCTCTCACATTCACCTGCTGCATGGACTCAAACGCTGCTTTCAATGAATGCTCGGGATTATCCATGCCGTATTCTGCCAATGTCGTAACACCAGATTTCAAAGCGGCATAATAGGATAATCGATAGAGACTCAGGAATTCTTCGTATGTGGCATCCTTCTGCAAATAGTCAAATGCGCGCTGAATGGACTGGTTCTTATTCCATCGGGACATCTGATGTCCGGAGGTCAGATAATGCAAGATGAACGATTCACCGGTATGGTGTGCATCGATGAACCCGGGAATAAGGACTTTACCCGCAGCATCGATAATTTCTGCAGACGGGTACATCGTTTTGAGAACCTGAGAGGGTTTCCCAAGATCGGTGATCCTGCCATTCTGAATCAGCAGTGCGATCTGGCCGGCTCGATTCTGCTTATCGCCCGTGAAGATAAATCCATTCTTAATTATTTTTATTGATCCAGTCATCGTGTATGTTATGCCTTACGCCAGCTGGTGCCTTCTTTTTTATCTTCTATAACAAAACCAGCTGCTGTTAAACCATCGCGAATGACATCAGAGAGTGTCCAGAGTTTTTGTTTTCTCACTTCCGACCGGACCTGGAGAATCAACTGCATAAGTTCTGATTCTCTTCTTGTATCACCAACAGGTTGGGTAAACGTGCCTGGCAATACTCCCAGCACTTCACCTCCCATGGAATCAAAGAATAATTCAATCTCTTTGAGAGCATGAATATTCAATTTCTGTTCCGAATTGAGTGCCTGGTTTAATTCACGAACGACGTCGAAGAGAACGCCCACCGCTAAAGGTGTATTGAAATCATCTTCCATCGCATCCAGAAAACGTTTTTTATGCAGTGTAAGATCGAAATTCACTCCGGCATTCCTCTGTTCACTTTCAGCCTTCTGAAGTTCTTGCCGGAGATTCCGGAGCGTGTTTAAGAGTTTTTCATATCCTACTTTTGCCGCTTCCACGGCTTCATCACTGAAATCCAGCGTACTTCGATAATGGCTTTGCAGGATGAAGAACCTTACAATAAGCGGATCATATTTTTTATAAGCATCCTTGAGGGTTATAAAATTCCCTAGGGATTTGGACATTTTCTTTCCACCCACGGTCACGAGATTATTGTGAATCCAGTATTTTACAAAGAGCTTTCCTGTGGCAGCTTCACTTTGTGCAATTTCACATTCATGATGCGGGAACTGGTTATCCATGCCTCCACCGTGGATATCGAACGTCTCGCCGAGATATTTCATCGACATAGCGGAACATTCAATGTGCCATCCGGGAAATCCTTCACCCCAAGGACTCGGCCAGCGCATGATGTGTCCCCCCTCTGCCTTTTTCCAAAGAGCAAAATCTGCCGGATGACGTTTCTCAGAGCGTGATTCGACACGAATCCCTCCCACGGATTCTTCCAGCACCCGTCCGGAAAGCTTCCCATAATTCTTGAATTTCTGAACATCATAATATACAGAACCATCGACTTCATAGGCATAACCGCTTTCCACAAGCCGCTTGATGATTTCAATTTGTTCGACGATATGCCCCGATGCCCGTGGAGAGATATCGGCTCGAATGATCCCCAGTTTATCCATATCTTCGAAATAACTCTTCGTCATCAACTCGGCAATCTCCATGGGATGCACTCGATCAAGCCGCGCCTGCTTGACAAGTTTATCTTCTCCTTCATCGGCATCATCGGTGAGGTGCCCGACATCGGTAATATTCTGAATATACAGGACCTTATATTCGAGATACCGCAGAAACCGGAGGATGATGTCAAAAGAGACATAGCTTTTCCCGTGACCGATATGCGAATGACTGTAGACGGTAGGTCCGCAGACATACATCCCAACGAATCCCTGATGAAGCGGGATAAATTCCTCTTTTTGACGGGCAAGTGTGTTATAGATTTGAAGAGCCATAGCTTATCAGGGTTTAAGTATTGGACCTTATCCGACGTTCTTGATCTTCTTCCAACTTCTTTCTTTTACGTTTGAAACAAAGCTATTATTTTTTTTTCTTCAGAAAGCAATTGAAGAAGATGGTTAATTATTTTATGAAATAAGATTTACATTTTCAGCAATCGACAACTGTGTTTCAAGTTCATAAGCTGAGCCAATCGCAGTCTCTAAGAACCTCTTGAAATCAGGTTCACTATTCCTCCACCATCCTTCAGCAATGTCTGATAGGACAGAATCTCCTGCTCGCAGTCATGGACTCTTCAATCCATAAGTTTCATTCTTACGCAATAAAGATGTCAGCTCATAGATACGAACGATAATCTCTATTGCTTTTCCCCATATCATAAAGCCTCAATAATTTCTCATTCTCGTACCTATAACCGATAACCTATAACTTTTTTCCCCTTATCCTTATTTCATCCCGATTAATTCTCGAGCGCCGTTCATGCTCGCCTCAGTTATCTCTTCTCCGCTGAGAAGCCTGGCAACCTCACGAATTCGTTCCTCTTCCGTCAATTTTCGGATGGTCGAAGAAGTGCGATTCTTCGTTTCACTCTTCTCCACGGAAAAATGATAATCAGCAAAACCGGCAATCTGCGGCAGGTGTGTTATTGCAATGACCTGATGAAACTGCGAAAGGCCTTTCAAACTTTTTCCAACGACCTGAGCAACTCTTCCGCTGATACCAACATCAATTTCATCGAAAACAAGAAGAGGCAATCGGTCCGCTTTTGCGAGGATTGTTTTTAACGCCAGCATAATGCGCGATATTTCACCGCCGGAGGCAACTTTGGCCAGGGGCTTGAGATCCTCGCCAATATTCGTCGAGAGATGAAATTCTACTACATCAATCCCGCTGGGTGTTGCCTCATACGAATCGCGCCCGAGTCTAACATATGCACTTGCAGCTTCCCCGTCCACAGCTCCTACGACATGGTTTTCAATCTTCACGTCGAACTGAGCATTCGCAATGCCCAGCTTTGCCAATTCAGTACAAACTGAAGTGCTGATTTTTCCCACGAGTTCACGCCGCTTCGTTGAAAGCCGCTGTGCAGCAGCAGAACAGAGTTTTCGTTCAGAGTTAATGTGTTCTTTCAGTTTCTTGACTTCATTCTCAAAGTTCTCCGCCATCGCAAACTCTTTACCGATGTTCTCGCGGTGCCGGATTACCGCATCGAGGGAACCGCCGTATTTCTTCTTGAGGAGTGTGATGTGGCCAAGACGCTCCCGGATCTGTTCCAGCCGTTCCGGATTGAATTCGATTTTCGAATTATAGGTCTGAATAAACTTTGTTAGCTCGCCGATGATTGCCGCGGCAGAAGCACATTCATTTTTCGAATCCTCAAACGCATTGTCAATCTCAGCAAGATCTTCCAGTTGATTCCGCGCCTTGACCAGCAGGTCGTACACCGATTCTCCGCCGCCATTCTCCGGTCCCTGTCGGCCGGGATCACCTTCATACAACGATTGATAAAGCTGTGACGTTGCGTCAAAAAGCTTTTCCGAGTTCTCCAGAATGCGCAGTTCGTTTTCCAGGTTCCCTTCTTCACCTACCCGCGGATGAACAGCATCAATTTCGTTGATCTGGAATTCGTAGAGGTCGTGTTTTTCCCTCAGCTCTTTTTCTTTTCGCGAGAGCGACCGAATCTCTGCAAACAGAGATGTAAGACGGTCATAGGAGATACGGTATTCCGCAGTTAAACCCTCCAGACTGCCAAATTCATCAAGCAGTCCAATATGCGTCTCCGCCCGAAGCAATGATTGATGCTCATGTTGACCATGAAGATCGACGAGATAATCGCCCAACTCCTTGAGTATTGCAAGTGAGACCGGTGAGTCATTGACAAAACAACGCGATTGACCTTTGAGAGAGGCTTCACGTCTTAAAATGAGATCTTCTTCCCCTTCAATCTCATGCTGTTGAAGCAGTGCTTTTACCTTGTGGTTACCGGCGATTCCGAAAACTCCTTCTACCGTCGTTTTCTCACTCCCTTTCCGAACAACATCGGCACTGGCCCGGTCGCCGAGAATGAGACTCATTGCATCGATAATAATCGATTTACCCGCACCGGTTTCACCGGTCAGAATATTCAATCCGCTCTCGAATTCTATTTCCACAAATTCGATGAGGGCATAATTTCGGATAAGAAGAGATTTGAGCATGCCTATTCGTTCAAATGTAAGGAAAAAAGATGGAATTTCAATGAGAATGAGAGAAGGAACTGAAAAGAGGTGCGAACATTAGTTCCGGGAAGAATCTGCCGGATCAACATCGAAGAACCGAATTTCCGGAACATCACCGATCACGCCATGGAAAAATGCATATTGAATAAACTCGGCGAGACTCTCTTCTTCTTTCTCACCGAAGTCATAGGAAAACATTGAACAGTATTCCGTCATCTCATCGAACGACCGGTTGTACTTGCGTGCTAAAGTTTGAACTATCTGGGTTTTAAACAGGATACCGTCAGCCTTTGCTGCGTATAATGCTGCTACCTCCGCTTCAGCCAGTTCTTCCTCACGTCCCACCCAAAACCCATGGATATAGGGTAAATCGATTAAATCATTCCATTCTTCTACAAGGTCCAGCATGTAGCACTCTCGCCGGTCATAAATCGCTGACACATCATTGACGATCAAGGCGGCATCAGCTTTGTCCAGCATGACGTCGAGGTCCGGCATCAGCGGAATAAACTGCAGATTTTCGTGGTCTGGCTGATTGCGGTATTTTTCCGACAGAATGATCTTTGTAAGAATGATTTCCGAAGTATATCGGACATCGACGGCAATTCGTTCGATATTACGTACATTCGATTTTAGGTAAAGCTGGATGGTGTTGGACCGCAGAGAGGACGCAGCACAGATACGCGGTACAATGCAGTATTCACCGCCATGTCTTGCATAGTCAATCGGAGATAAAAAAGCGCTCCGAATTTCTTCTGAACGCCCGCTGAGTTTCAGAGCATTCTTGGCCGGAATATCGGAGGCTAACTCAAATGGGGAGTCTGCACGTTCCAATCCAAACAGGAGTGGCTTCAGGTACAGGGCCTCTGACACTGCCAGCCGAGATTTCATCAGGCATTGGTTTTTTGTGCAACTGCCTTTGTCGCAAGATCACGGATATAATAGATCTTTGACCGACGAACTCTGCCATCCTTCACTTTTTCTATTTTTGCAATGCGAGGAGAATGCAGGGGAAAAATGCGCTCGACACCGACACCATCGGAGATCTTCCGGACAGTAAAGGTCGCGTTCACTCCAGACCCGCGCTGCCCGATGACTATGCCCTGAAATTCCTGGATGCGTTCTTTGTCGCCTTCCTTGACCTTCACATGCACGTTGACGATATCGCCGGATCTAAATTTGGGGTTATCAGTTTTCAGTTGAGTTGCCTCAACAAGTTTTAACTTATCCATTGTTTTTTTTACTCCACTCAATCGAGGTACTGTGTATTATTTTGCTTAAAAAATAAATCTCTTTACTCTGAAGCGAACGTACTGCCGCGCAGCTTCTTCGTTCTGCGTTCGCGCTGAGCCTGGCGCCATCGATCGATCTCTTTATGATCACCCGAAAGCAGCACTTCCGGCACTTTCATCCCGCGAAAATCCAACGGACGCGTGTACTGCGGGCTGCCGAGCAGACCATCCTGGAACGAATCTGTCAAAGCGGACTCGCCATCATTCAGTACTCCGGGAATCAACCGTACGACGGCGTCCACGACAACAATCGCGGCCAATTCACCCCCTGTGAGAACATAGTTGCCGATGGAAATTTCACGGGTGACCAGCACTTCTCGAACCCGCTGGTCGATACCTTTGTAATGGCCGCACAACATTATCAGATTCGTTTTCAGTGAGAACTCGGTTGCGATCTTTTGAGTCAACACTTCACCATCTGCAGCTAAAAAAACGACATCATCGTAGGGACGCTGGGATCGCAAGGTTTCCACACATTCAAAGAACGGCTCCGGCTTCATCACCATCCCTGCTCCACCGCCATATGGTGTATCATCCAGGGTATGGTGTTTATCGTGCGTATAGGTACGGAGATCATGGACAACGATCTCGACAACTTTCTTTTCTTGCGCCCGTTTCAGGATGCTTTCCTGCAGCGGACTTTCCAGCAGTTTCGGCAGCCCTGTAACAATGTCGATACGCATCAATGAAGCAGCCCTTCCAGAGCATGAATCGTGATGCGTTTCTGCTCTACATCGACATGTCGTATAATTGCCTTAACCGCCGGAATCAAAATTTCCTTTGCACCATTCCGGATAACCCAGACATCCTGGGCCGGAAGCGAAAGCAGATCGATCACTTTTCCAATATGGTTCTGCTCTTCGGTCACAACTTCACATCCGATCACATCGTCAACAAAGTAGCTCCCGGTTCGAAGCTGTGCAATGTTTGCTTTTGGAACAAACACATAGTGATCTCGAAACTTATCTGCTTTCTCCACGGTGTCCACACCGCGAAGAGTCAGCACCACCTGTTTTGCATCGATTCGAACAACCTCAATATCCCGCTGTTCCGCTGCAACTTCATTTTCTCCTACCCAAACAGACTGCAGATCGGAAAAACGCTGCTTGTCTTCTGTGAAGGGGAGAATTTTTACTTCACCCCGTGTTCCAATCGGTTTGGCTATTCTTCCGATCGCAATCAGTTCCATACACAACATCTTCTCTCTCTCGGGAGAACGCCTGTTTTTCATGCGGGAAGGTTACCCAATGATATCCAAGACCGCCCGTTTCCCCTCTTTTGCAGCAACGGCTTTCAAGAGAACGCGCAGGGAAGTTGCTGTTTGCCCGCGTCTGCCGATAACTTTCCCGATCTCTCCTTCTGCTACCTTGAGCTTGAAGATGTGCTTGTTTTCTTTCTCTTCCAGCTCGATGATAACGCTTTCCGGATGATCCACTAAATGTTTTACAACGAACTCCAGGAATTCCTTCATCGTTCCACCTCCCGCAAAGAATCTCGACTGTTCCGGCTTCTGCCTGGATTCTTGGACCCGTGCAATCCCAGTCTACAGCCAACTTTTCTGTGGAAAGCTTGTTAGTGCTGTACTGCCGCACTAGCCGTGGATTATTGAACTATTGTGAAAAACAACTCAATCCATCAACATCCCGATGATGGAAGAACCATCGCATGGTCCCTCAGCAATACTGTCAGTGTTACGCAACGGTCGGTGTAGGTGCCGGAGCCTCTGCTGGCATAGCAGCTTTTTTCTTCCGTTCCACACGACGTGCTTTCCGATCGGCTTCACGTTTTGGTTTCTCATCTTGAAGCATTTGCCAGCGCTCCATCACACTCTTCACGACCGCTTCATCTTTCCCCTGTCGAGTCAAGGTCCAGTGCAGCCAGAATCCATTCCGTCGAAGCAGTGAACGTACGGTGTCGGTCGGCTGTGCACCTTTCCGAAGCCAGTATTCAATACGCGGCTCCTTCAGGTGTAACGTAATGGGATTGGTGTGAGGATCGTACTGACCAAGGGCTTCAAGATATCCACCGTCGCGGGGAGCCCGGGAATCTGTCGCAACCAATTTATAGATAGGATGCTTCTTCTTGCCTTCTCTCCGCATTCGAATTTTAACCACTGTTCTTACTCCTGTGTTTAACGTGAATCTGTTACGATATCGTTATTTTGAATTCCTAATTTTTAGGGAACTGCATTCCCCGCATCGCCCGGTGCATATTTCCCTTGCTAAATCGCTTCATCATCTTCTGCATCTCTTCAAATTGTTTCAGCAACCGGTTAACATCTTGTACCGTTGTACCGCTTCCAATCGCAATGCGGCGGCGCCTGTTTCCATTGAGAAGGGATGGACGCACTCTCTCCTCTGCCGTCATCGATTGAATGATCGCTTCAACGCGTACGAGATTTTTCTCATCTATCTCGGTGTCTGCTGGAAGCCGGTTCATCCCGGGAATCATTCCCATAACCTGGCCGAGCGATCCCATCTTCTTGACCTCCCGGAGTTGATCGAGAAAATCTTCGAATGTGAATTGCGATTTCCTCAGTTTTTCTTCGAGCTTGACCGCTTTCGCTTCATCAAAGTGCTCCTGGGCCTTTTCAACAAGCGTGAGAATATCTCCCATGCCCAGAATACGCGAAGCGATGCGATCCGGAAAAAACGGTTCCAGCGCATCCAGCTTCTCGCCGATACCAATGAACTTTATCGGTTTTTGAACGACTGCACGAATGGACAGTGCTGCACCGCCGCGGCTGTCACCATCAAGTTTTGTCAGAACAACGCCATCAAACTTCAGACGCTCATGAAACGCCCGTGCAGTATTGACGGCATCCTGACCGGTCATCGCGTCGACCACGAACAGGATTTCATGCGGTTGTGTGATGTCACGAACCGCTTCAACTTCCTTCATCATTTCTTCATCGACATGCAAACGGCCGGCAGTATCGATGATAACCGTATCTCGAACATTTTTCCGCGCGAAGTGAACAGAATCTTCGGCAATTTTTTTAGCTCCCGCTCCTCGATCCGAGTACACGGGAATCTCGAGCTGCTTTCCCAGCATTTCCAACTGGTCGATGGCCGCCGGACGATGGACATCCGCTGCCACCAATAACGGGAACCTTCCCTTTTGTTTGAGAAGGTTTGCCAGTTTTGCAGAAAATGTGGTTTTTCCCGACCCCTGCAGTCCCGCCACAAGAATAACTGTCGGCGGAGTATTCGCAGAAGCGACTTCAGCCCTGGATTCACCCAGCAACTTCACCATCTCATCATGAATAATCTTGATAATGAGTTGGCCCGGCGTTATGCTTGTGAGGACATCCTGCCCCACAGCCCGCCGTTGAACATCTTCAATGAACTGCTTAACAACCTTATAGTTCACATCCGCGTCAAGCAGCGCGCGGCGCACTTCGCGCAAGGATTCCTCAATATTCTGAGGTGTAATCTTCCCCTGCCCGCGAAGTTTCTTAAATGCTGTTTCTAACTTCTGGGTAAGGCTTTCGAACATTCTCTTTCCCTAGCCAATAGAACAACAAAACTTCCATCGTCTCTGCAATAGTAAACCCGAGAGCGCCGGAAGTTTCTACGACTTTACTAACCAAAAATAGCGAAAAAAGGGGAGGCAATCAAGAAGTTATTTCGCGGAATTTCGTGCTTGGTACAATGATCTGTGCCGAATGTCCTGACACTCATTAACCGAGAACGCGAGAGACTTCCTGCAAGGTGGTTACACCATTTAACGCTTTTCGGATCGCATCCTGCCGAATTGCCTGAAATCCATAGTTACCAGCTTCTGCTCGCATCGCGAGAATAGATTCTTTCCTAAAGATCAAATCCCTCAGTGTCGGACTGATGGTGACGATTTCGCAAATGGCAAGACGGCCTTTGTAGCCTGTTCCACCGCAATTTTGGCATCCTCGACCGCGGAAGAGCTTGAGATCTGAAGATTCCATAGAAGCACCAACGATCACAAGTTCATCGGGTGTCAATTGATATTCTTCCCTGCAATTGGGACAGATCTTGCGAATGAGCAGTTGATAAACGATACCTGCAACAGTCGAAGCAAGCCAGTAGGCCGGTACACCTAAGTTGAAGAGACGATGAATAGCCCCAACTGCATCATCAGCGAGCATTGTGCTGAGAACAAGGTTACCCGTTAACGCGGCTTCAGCTGCTACAATGCCAGTCTCAGCATCACGAATTTCACCAATCATAATAACATTAGGATTTTGTCGTAAAATTGCCCGCAATGCATCAATAAAGTTAAATGATTTATCAGGCGGCAAATGTACCTGACTGGCATATGATAAGCGGTATTCAACGGGATCTTCGACAGTAATGATGCATTTTTCCGGAGTCTGGATGTGATTCATTGATGCATAGACTGTGGTCGACTTGCCACTCCCAGAGGGACCAGTAATTAACAGCAATCCGCGCGGACTGCGCAGCAAGGCCCTCAGCCGTTCAAGATTTTCTTTGCTAAAACCGAGTTCCTCTATCCGCGAAATGGTCATATTCTTATGGAGTACACGTACCAGGCCGCGTTCCCCCACAAGTACAGGGATGATACTCACGCGAAAATCGTACGGCTCATTGTTATACGATGCTGAGTACCGCCCCTCTTGCGGTTTTTTCTTTTCGAATTGATTGAGTGTTGCTTTTGTTTTCAAAACACTCACGATGGATTCATTCATATCAGGAGGGAGAGAGACAAGACGTTTCAAAACCCCTTCATGACCAAGCCGAATTTGCAGTTCTCCCTCAATAGGCTCGAAATGAACATCGTTCGCATTACTTTGAACGGCCCTCATCAAGATCTCTTCAACGATTTGATCGGCGGTAGGTAATTTTCCCATCCGATAGAGTTCGCGGATCTTATCTTTTGAGAGAGATCTAACATCGAGTTGTTCCAGAGGGATCCGTTGTACCGGCTGGGACGGCTGACCAGGTGCGGGACGCGGTGTTGTTGGTTGTTGTGGTGTGACTGCCATGATTAGACTCCGTGGAAGTGATCGCTTAAAATTTTCTTCACAGTGAGACCTTCCAGCATCTTCTGAGAAATGGAGAACAACACTGTTAACTTGCTTTCTTTAACGCTTCTGCTCCACTGACGATCTCGAGCAACTCCTTTGTAATACTTGCCTGCCGTGCTTTATTATATGACAGCGTCAGATCATGGATGAGTTCTTTTGCATTCTCTGTGGCATTACTCATCGCTGTCATGCGGGCGCCTTCTTCCGAAGTGCTGGATTCCAGCAATACTCTCCACATTTGGAAATTCAAGTGCTTCGGCAGCAAAACATTCATAATGTCACTGCTCGAAGGTTCATAGATATAATCGACTTGCGCAAGTGTACGAAGGTCTTTGGACTTTGTCAAATGCTCAGGTGGAATCGGCAACAGTTGTTCGCGAACGATCCGCTGCTGAATGACCGATTTAAACTCATTATAGATCACTTCTACTTTATCAAATTCACCCTTGAGATAATCGTCCACCAATTGTTGGACGATCGTTCGAGCAGATCCTATATGGAGATTTCCGAAAAGACCAGTATGTTTCGCGTAGAGAGTATATTTTTGCTTTGAAAAGAAGTCTGTTGCCTTCTTTCCTATCGTAACGATGCGAACAGCATTTGGTTTGTTCAAGAGATGGGCATAGGATGTTTGGATATGATCGATGGCAGCTTTCATGATATTGCTGTTGAAAGCACCGCACATACCGCGATCACCGGACACCACAACGACAACAACTCGTTTGATCTCTCGTTCTTTGAGCAAAGGATGGATAGAAGGATCGATCTTCGTGACGAGATGCTGGAGCAACTCGTTCATCTTTCGCGCATAGGGACGTGTTGAGACAAGTGCCTCTTGAGCACGGCGGAGTTTTGCGGCAGCCACCATTTTCATTGCTTTAGTGATCTTCTGTGTGCTTTTCACGCCGCTGATCCGGCGTCTGATTTCGCGAAGAGTTGCCACGACTTACTTTCCCGTTCCCTTGAATTTCTGAACAAATTCTTTCGCAATGCTGTGAAGCTTTGTATCGAGATCCTTGGAAATATCTTTCGTCTCAGAAATGAGCAGGAGTACATCTGCATACTTCAGTTCCATGAGTTCAAGGAATTCCCGTTCAAAGCGCTGCACCTCGGCCAACGGCAGTTCATCCAAATATCCATTGGTACCCGTAAACATACTGACGACTTGTTTCTCAACGGCCATCGGGACATATTGTCCTTGCTTCAGCAATTCGACAAGTCGCGAACCGCGGCGTAGGGCTTGTTGTGTGGACTTATCAAGATCAGAACCGAATTTTGCGAAGGCTTCCAATTCACGATACTGTGCAAGATCCAGGCGCAGCCGACCTGCAACTTTTTTCATAGCTTTAATTTGAGCATGCCCGCCAACGCGCGATACCGAAATCCCAACATTGATTGCAGGTCGAACACCGGCATTAAACAGACTCGGTTCGAGATAGATCTGACCATCGGTAATAGAAATCACATTGGTCGGGATGTACGCCGACACATCGCCCGCCTGTGTTTCAATAATCGGAAGAGCAGTCAGACTCCCGCCGCCGAGGTCATCATTCAGTTTTGACGCACGCTCCAAGAGACGTGAGTGCAGATAAAAGACGTCACCAGGATAAGCCTCGCGTCCCGGTGGACGTCGTAAGAGGAGCGACATTTGTCGGTATGCTTGTGCGTGCTTGGACAGGTCATCATAGATCACCAATGCATGACGGCCGGAATCGCGGAAGAATTCTCCCAGCGTGGCTCCGGCGTAAGGAGCAATGAACTGCAACGGTGCAGAATCGCTCGCGGAAGCGTGAATCACCGTGGTGAAATCCATGGCGCCATGTTCTTCCAGCATCGCAACGACTTGCGCAACCGTTGATCCTTTCTGGCCGATAGCAACATAAATGCAATAGACCGGCTGGACACCTTCTTTTTTTGCCCTTTCAGAATGAGTATGCTTCTGGTTGATAATCGTATCGACGGCAATCGCTGTCTTGCCGGTCTGGCGGTCACCAATGATCAATTCCCGCTGCCCGCGTCCGATAGGGATCATCCCATCAACAGGTTTGAGCCCTGTCTGTAAGGGCTCTTTCACAGGACTCCGCGCTATAACACCGAGCGCTTTGCGTTCCAGTGGAAGGAACTGTGTGGTTTTAATAGGTCCTTTACCATCGAGAGGCTGTCCAAGCGGTGTCATAACACGGCCCAGCATTTGCTCACCCACCGGCATGGATGCGACACGCCCTGTTCGTTTTACCGTATCACCCTCTTTAATATGTGTCGGCTCACCAAAGATGACGCAGCCGACATTGTCTTCTTCAAGGTTGAGTGTCATACCGAAGACATTGCCAGGGAATTCTACTAACTCGCTTGCCATCACTTTCGAGAGACCGTATACACGTGCGATACCATCGCCGATCTGGAGTACCGTCCCAACGTCATAGATATCTACTTCCTTTTCAAACCCGGAGAGTTGTTTTCGCAATATGGACGATACTTCATCTGGTCTTACTTCTGCCATAGGAATCCTTTATTATCTGATATCACTGTTTCTACACGATGTCCTGCAATACATTCGTTCAACGATTGCCACTTTCACCGTTCTGGGACTTCTTCTGCAAACCGCTGGCGCAAAAGCTCTAACTGCCTCTTCACACTCCCGTCGAACACGGTATCTCCGATACGGGCTACAAATCCACCCACCAGATGGGCATCGATCGTTGCCGCAATGCGTACTTTTTTCTTCGAGTACGCCTCAAAATGCTGCTCAAGCTGTGTGGTCTGTTGACGAGATAAATCTACCGCAGCGGTTACATGAACATTCACAATTCCCAATGTCTCATCCTGCAACCGGAAGAACGCTTCGATAATACTTGGAAGAGTATCTTCCCTCCTTTTTTCCGCAAGGAGAGATAAGAAATCAAGAGTTAACGGTTGAACGGATTTTTGAAATGTTGCTTGAAACACTTGTTGTTTTTTTCCCGCCTTCACAACCGGGCTTTTGAGAAAGAGCTGAAACTCACGCGACTCATGAATGATTCGTCGAATACCAGTGAGGTCATCGCTGACTTTCTTGAGTATGTGCATTTCCTCCGCAGCGGTTATCAATGCTTCAGCATAACGATTTGCTATTCTCACAGTGCTCATAATTCGTCAGTTCTTGGGAAGCTTGTGAATGACAGAATCGGCGAGTTTCTTTTGCGTTTTCTCATCCAGCGTCTCTTCGAGAATTTTTCCTGCTGCTTGCACAGCAAGGTCAGCGATCTCTGACCGCAGCTGTAGTTTTGCTGCATCCACGCTCCGTTGAATTTCTTCGGATGCCTGCTTCAATTCATGCTGGGCCTGTTGTTTCGCCTTCGTAACAATCTCGTCCTTGAGTTTCTCGGCGAGTATCTTTCCTTCGCGGATCATTTTCTGATATTCCTCTTCTGCCCGCGCGAGATTCTTTTCGTTTTGTTTCATCATCTCTGCCGCTTCTGTCCGGGCACGTTCCGCCTGCTCCAGAGCTGATCGAATTTGATCTTCACGTTCTCCGAGCATTTTCAGGATGGGCTTCCAGGCATATTTCCCCAGCACCGTCAGCAGCACAAGGAAGGAGACGATTGTCCAGATGATGAGTCCGGGATTGATGTCGAACAATAATTCCATAAATGGATGTTCCTTTTCTTTACTTGAGTGCAAGAAGAATACAGATCGCAAGCGCAAAGAATGTTACACCTTCGATCAGAGCTGCAGCGATCAGCATCGACACGCGCACTTGTGCAGCAACTTCGGGTTGACGCCCGCTTGCATCCATTGCTGCTGCGGCAAGTTTGCCTATACCAAATGAGGCTCCGAGAATAACGAGTCCTGATCCAAATCCTGCCGCAAGATAAGCCATTGCATTTGCTTCCATTGAGTATTCCTCCTGAGAATGGTTTAACGTATGAGTGAAATAGTTTTTTCTACATTAATGATGATTTTCTTTGTGACCTTCACTCTGCATACCCAACCCCATGAACAGGGTTGCCAGCATTGTAAAAACATATGCTTGAAGGAATGCAACAAAGAGTTCCAGCAAATAGATTCCCACCACAAAGAGTACCGGCACCGGTGCTACGATAAATGAACGGAACATAAATATGAGCCCAAAAAACGATAGAATGACGATATGGCCGCCGGTCATGTTCGCGAACAACCGCATACACAACGCAAATGGTTTTGTAAAGAGGCCAAGAATTTCGATCGGGACCATGATCAGCCAGAGGAACCATGGTGCCCCTCCCGTTAAATGCGCAAGGTAATATTTGAGACCCCGGGAGTTGATGGCTGCAATCTGAATCATAAAAAAAGCGATGATCGCCAGACCTGCAGTTACCATGATATTACCGGTTGCCGTAGAACCGTAGGGAAGTATACCGGCTAAATTCATGATAAGAATATAAAAGAATGTCGTAAGCACATACGGCATATATGCAAGGCCAGCTACACCCATATTGGGTATAACCACTTCATCCCGGAAAAAAATAATGACCATTTCTATCAGGTTCACGAAACCACGCGGTACGAGACTCTTTTTATATGACCGCGCAGTATACAAGGCGGTCAACAGAAGCAGCACACCTCCGAGCAACAGGAAAAAGACATGCTTGGTGATGGAAAGATCCATGGTGAAGCCGCCAAGATGCACAGGCGGAAATTGAGGGAGAGCAACATGACCAAAGGGAAATTCTACGCTCTGTGAATTCTTCAGATGCTCAAGCAAGTGCATGAAATTGAATCCACCCTCATGCGCGCCCGAGATGTGTGCAACAGCTGCCGTATCGCGAAGGGCAAGGGCCGTCGAGTGAAGAGTATCTACTGCCGATGAAGATTCAAACATCAGCGATAAGGTCCCTATTGTTTTGTCGAAATACGCTTTTGTAGATAGAAAATTTCCAGCATTAAATTCATCACATAAAAAAACAACAGCGACAACATGAGTGATGCCGAATGAAATCCATAAATACGGATGAGAACCAGGAGAATTCCCCACATGCATACCAACCGACCGACCATTCCCCCCAGGACGTATTTGAGGAATGTCGTATGTGATCGCTCAAAGGAGAATTCGATCGCGAGATATCCCAAGAACAAATTGAGAAAACTGATGAGGCCACCGGCAACGATACTGCGGATCACTGTCGCCGTTGCAAACTCCGAAATCGGATAATACGTCAGCGCAGCAGCACCTGCAAAACACAATGTCACTAACCGTAAAAAACGCCAATCAATCTTCACGCTTGTCGCTCACTTTTGATTGTTTCTCATCAGATGTCAACGATGCTACTGTCTTGAAAAACTTCACAAAGCCGCCGATACTCCCCAGCACCGCACCAACCAACTTTCCGAAGGGCGCAATCCCAAATCGATTATCAACCCAATGACCGATCAGAAGAAAAACGACCACAGCCGCAGCAAGTTGAAATCCCAAAGTTAAAAATGGTGCGAGATCTCGATACACGCCGGAGATCTTTTTATATTCTTTTTGAGGCCGACGATCCGGAGTTCCAGAACCCATGCGGTGTTCTTCCTCTCCCGAACGATCCATTTAGTGCTTCACTTCGTACAGCGGAGCTTTTTCCGTCATAGAGACTTTCCCATCAAAGATTGTTCCTTCGTCAATGATGAGACGTGTGGCACGAATATCGCCGCGAATGACAGATTTTCCTTCAAAGACAATTTTCTCTGAGGCATTGATCGTCCCGCGCACCTTCCCGCCGATGGTTACATTCTTTGCAGTAATATTCCCTTCGACCTCGCCGGTCACGCCAATCGCCAGCGACTCGCTTGCTGTGACTTCGCCTATCAACTTTCCATCAATACGCACACTCCCCTGGCTCCTTATCTTCCCTTCCAGCACTGTTCCGGCACCGATAAGGTTCATTTCTTTTACAGGATCAAGTTTTGCTGCCACATGTCACCTTTAGAGATAAAAATTTATCATATATGCAGATGGATCAACCGGTACTCCATCCTTCCACACTTCAAAATGCAGATGAGGACCTAAACTCGTTATCCCCGAGTTGCCCAGCGTAGCGATGGGATCACCGCGTCTAACAAATGCACCCAAAGACTTTAACAACGTTTGATTATGTTTATAAAATGTCATAAATCCGCTCGTATGCGAGAGGATCACGATATACCCGTCATCGTACGTCCAGCCGGAAAAAACGATATTCCCGTCAGCGGCTGCAACAATCAAAGTCCCTGTTTTTCCCGCAATATCCAACCCATAATGATTATGCTCCGGTTCAAACCCCCGGGTTACATAACCCTCAGTGGGCATAATTGCCGGAAACGAAATTCCAATCGGAACCTGGGCTTCACTCGTTACGGAACGCGCAGCGAGCATCCGTTGTTCTGAACCCATCCGCGGCAGTATTTTTGAACCTGTCGACTCGTCGAGCCTTGTACGATAACTTCCCGCTTCGGTCTGTGGCAATACCGTCTTAATGCCTCCAGAATCAGTAACAACCACATTTTCTCCAAGAGCTCGGCGTAGTTTGATATTATACGTTCGCAAATCCATCAGTTGTTCCATAAGACCGGTCATACGTTGGTTGAGTGAAACGAGCTCCCTGCTGTATCTGTTTTCCAGTTCAGGATTCGTTAAAGGGAACACGAGACCCACTGGAGTATAGATGATGGTCAGAAGAACGATCGCCACTGCGAATGCTGCAAAAAGCATCAATCCTGCAACCAATTGCCATGGAGCAACCTGAAAATTCTTTGCTTTGGTGGCATCTTCATCCGGAACCAGGATCATGGTGTACCGGTTTTTCTTAGATTTATGATGCCGTCGATCTGCTGCCAAAGATTCCGCCTTTAAACCGATTATGATTTATTTAAGTGTAAAGTATAGTAAAAAAAGGGCGAAAGTCAAAATCTTTGTCTTGCTTGACTTCCCCGTCGATTTTGCGTACTTTATATATGTTTGTTGGCCTGCTCTTGGATAAAATGTGCTGAATCAGCCAACCTCAAGATGTCCCCAAGGAGTTAACAGGAAATCCATATGACAAAATCAAAATATATTATGCACCAATGTGCATACTGCCGTCGGGAATCAAAGATGGAATTTGTCGGCACTCAACCGACAGAAAACACGAATGCAACTGAACCGGCCAAAATCTGGTATCGTTGCTGCCGGTGTAAACATAGCGCTCTGCTCACTATCGCACCGGTTGCCCCGACAAAAAAGAACCAAGTTGTTGCCATTGACCGCGAACAATGTATACCCTATTCTAAAGAAAAAACATTCTCTGTTGGCGAACTTATTTACCATACAGAATTGGATGATGCTGGGAGGGTGGTTCGAAAAGAGAAGATGTCGAATGGAATTCATTCCATCGTAGTAAATTTCGAAAAACTCGGTGAACGAAAGCTGTTAGAAGGTATTCCGTTAGAAACTGAAGAACTGGTGGAAACCGAAACTGTCTCATAATTATTATCTTGTGCGAAGGAGGTGATTCCTTGGTCGGCATCATCATTGGTGAGAATGAGCCTATCGATCGTGCTATACGGCGTTTTAAGAAAAAGTACGAACGGTCTGGCATTCTGAAAGAGGTAAAGAAACGTGCTTTCTTTACAAAACCCTCGGTCAAGAAACGTATGAAAATGGCGAAAGCGATTCGCCGGTCTCAGCGCGCGGCATCAGAAGAACTATAGCCCTCTCTTCCTGATTTCATTGAAAAGCCCCTGGCAACGTCTGCCGAGGGGCTTTTTTCGTTTCTGACCAACTTTCGGATCTTCGGCCTATTTCAAACCTTTTAAGCGGTCCTCTAGCGCTGCCGTGCAATATCCAGGAGATGCTGGATCGTGGGAAAATCTGCAGAACGATGTGAATGGACTACCATCCAATGATCACCCCGCCGTTCCAGAATAAATGTGGTAGGAAGATATTCGTCCATCGATATTCCATTCAGTGTGTATGTTTGACGGAGGATGAAAAACGCGTAAGCCCCGTCACCGTAGACTTTAATATTCACGCTTTCCAATCGATTTTCATAATCCTTTATCATGGGAAGCGCTGAATGTAATCGTTTCTTTGTGGAATCGATAGGTTCCGTCAAGCCCCAATAGGTGACATAGTAGACATTGCTGTCGAAGAATCGGTCCATGAGACTGTCCGTATTGACCGCGGCCCCATTAAATGCACGTTTCAGTGATTGATGGAACTCCGCTATTTCACGCTCAATCATAGCGGCATCTTCCGTTGTATCCTTTATGACCTTCTGTTCTTTTGAGTTGCAGGACATGAGTACCACGAGAAATATGACCGGAAAGATTCTCATCGTTCACCTCATCTGTTATGGTGGATACTGCGGGCATTGTTCTCAGATTCTAAGAAGCACGTACGCTCCGGATGTCTCGCGAGAATATATCGAGCTCTCTTACAAAAAGCAAGTTTTTGGCATATTCTGCGCTTAGAGATAAAAATTGCGATTCCACGTATGATGACGCAATTCGGAAACAAGTTCTTCACTCAGCTTCTTCTCATGAGAGTAGCTGCAATTCATTTCGACATTCGTGATGCTGCGCATCCCTGGAATGACAGTCGAGACTGCAGGATGATGCAGACAAAAGCGCAGCGCCAGCTCAGGGATAGACGAGGCTTCGTTCCCGAGAAGAGTCTTGAGCTTTTCAACATGATCGACCACCTGCTGTTTCCGGTCATCCCGGAAATAGCGGATGCGGAAATCTCCAGGAGGGAACGTAGTGTCCCGGGTCATCTTCCCTGTCAGCCCTCCTTCATCCAGGGGAACACGTGCAATTATACCAACATTCAATTTCTGACAGAGCGGGAAGAGATCCTCCTCCGGAGTCTGATCAAAGATATTATATATGACCTGGAACGAATCGACTAAACCCGTGGCCGCAGCCTTCAAAGCATTCTCCGGCTGATGATCGTTGATGGAAATACCGAAGAACCGGATCTTTTGCTGTTCTTTCAACTTGGCAATGGCATCCTGCCATTCATGGTCTGCCGTCCAATCATCATTCCACACATGGAATTGATGAACATCGATGATATCAACCTTGAGGTTCTTCAAGCTCGTTTCTGTGGATTTTATTATATGATCGTGCGGAAAAGCCTCACGGAGCAATGTGCCAGGTCTTGCAGGCCACTTTCCATTTTTCGGAGGTATCTTCGAGGCAACGAAAAGCTTCTCCTTTCTCTCCCGGAGGACTCTTCCGACAAGATTCTCGGAGTGGCCATCTCCGTACACTAATGCCGAATCGATAAAATTGAGTCCCAGGTCGACCGCTCGATGAAGTGCCCGGATCGATTCATTATCCTTCGCCCCTTGCCAAAGAGCTCCGCCGATTCCCCACGCACCATATCCGATTTCTGAGATCTTGAGTCCCGTTTTCCCAAGCATTCGATATTCCATATTGTTCCTTGTTTATTTATCCCCTGTAAGTCTTTTCCATTTTTCCTCGAGAGATTCTTTGGAGTGCATCGGATAGGACTTCGCATACAGTTCTTGAAGCTTTGCCATCGTCAGAACATCGAGATCCTCATCGTCACGGTCCCGCTTTGCCATCATCTCGAAAGCCCGCCGATCATCCGGCTTCATTTTCATAACAACCTGCTTCAAGCGCTGAACCATTTTGTGCTGCGCAACCGATGTCATGAAACTTGTTCTCCTGCAATGGTGTGTTTATGTCGACTCGTAATAAAAGTCCTCCGCCGCCCAGCAGGATGATCATGAAGGATTTTACAATGCTTTTCATAACCTGCTTCAAAGTCTCTTTTTCTTGATGGGGTCATTCCGTGCGAATCATTTTCCCGCCCACCTTCTCAGGTAAGCGAAAACCTTTTTCTTGTCATGGCCTTTGACCGGATAACCCTCGGGATATTCGAGTTCCCCTGTGTCTTGTGAATGCAACAGTTTCCCATTTCCCTCCAATATAAAAAGATGCGGATATCCCGCCACTTTCGGATATTATAAGAGAAATTCTTTATTCTCGTTCTCCTTGCTGACGTTGATCTTCACGACAACATAATACTTGTTAAGGTATTCTTCAAGGTCTTTATTTTGGATAAAGAGGCTGTCAAGCCAGTGACACCAGATGCACCATTCTCCGCCGACATCAAGGAGTATTCGCTTGTGAGATTCTTGGGCAAGGTGTATTGCAATTTGAATATCCTTTGATGCATCACGGGTGGGATCAAACTTTACAGTGCGGTCTATTGTGTGAGATGTATCCTTGAGGAGAGAACATGTATTAGAACCAGAGACCATCGTTGAACTTCCCCCTAAAAAAAGTAATCCTACCACGATAAGATATTTCATACCGAACACTCCAATAGTTTCATACCACAATTAGTACTTTTACTAAATCAACGTACAAAAAGTCGACTTTCATATCAACGTATTAGAGATGAATATTCCAAAATTATTATTTGTCGTTCCATCATTCGAACTCCCGGGAAGTAACATAAGAGTGAAGGATTTGAGCTTGAATATTACAGAGAGAAGAGATATGAGGTTTTTATGCTCCGGTCATTCACAATAGATCCTATAATATTTAACTGGAATTCTATATAATATTACCTTGATATATTTGAATCTTTAGAATCTCCCAATTCCCCGCCTCGATTGCTCTTATTCCTCTCTTTTCTTGTTATTCATAAAATATCCTACTATTATTGCTGCATAAGTACAATATGAATTCTAGACAGGAGGGGACTCATTCATGTGAATGAATTTCTTTTTATATGAAGAGCTATGGAAGTAATCTATTCATATCAATAATTATTTCAAAGAATCAATGAATCGATTTATCTTTCTTTTCTTGTTTGGTTTTCCGGGCATGCTTTTTGCACAGACATTTGAATCATTCCAAGCAGTCGTAAAGACTACTAATCCTCAACGCGTGCAACGAGAGAAAAAAGCAAGAGTTCTTGTTGAGCATGACATGAATAATGAAATAAACCTAAATCATAGCTCCTTTCCACAATCAAGAAATTCAAATATTGCACATACAACTGTTTCTCCTTCTGAAGGATTCATACTTGGAACTACGGATTATGACTACGGATGGAACAGCGGATCACGCCGTACTATCGTAGTCAACGATGCAGGAACAAATGTTCACATGGTATGGATGGAACGAAATCTATCATTGATTCCTCCTAGGAATAAATGCACAATGAAATATGGTTACTACGATTGGTCCCTTGGAACGGTTATTACGGGATATCCAGAACAGAATTTTATCTCAGCTTCCGGTGTGGGCAATGTTGATGTATTTTGGGGTGGTGATGCAGATAATGTTGCAGCATTGTGCGGAGGTCCACCAATCTGGTTTGCCATCGATAGTAGCTCGGGTGCTGCACATTTCATTAAAACTAACGTTGGAGCAGCAGATGAGTCAACAGGTCCAGCAATTACGATTGATAATTCAAACGCTGGAACAATTTATTTGACCTATGATGACGCAAACAGGTTAAATATTTGCATCAAGAAGAGCACAGATTACGGCTCATCATGGACTGATCCCAGCGAATCGATGATTATTACTCCGCCATTTGTTATGGGTAATATTGATAATGAAATTCAGGTTGCTCCGAATGGAAATCTCATTATTGTAACGTGCCTCACCGGTTTTGGCGCCGTCGTGCCAGTGGGTTCGGTTCATCCCGATAGCGCAGATTGTATTGGCTACTACACCTCAACAGATGGGGGTGCTCACTGGACATGGACAACCTTAGGACATGATGGTGATAAAATTGTCATCGATAGCGATACCCTCTATATTTTCTTTGAGAATTTCGGTTCACTCGACGCACTTGTCGATCACAACAACTGTCTCCACATCGCAGTTGGAATGTATGCTGTAAAACTGATCAACGAATCCACAACGGCAAATTACTTCGGGACTCTGTACTGGAAGACCGGTCAAACTGGCTGGAGGCTTATTTCCCGTCCGGAAGATATGCATATTGCAGATTTCGATAGCTCATACTATCGCTATTCCGGTAATGCTTGTGGACACCAATATCCAACGCTTGCAGCAGATCCCAATAGTAATTGTGTGTTTGTCATATGGTCACAAACACGTATTACTCATGGAAAGCTTGATGTGGCATATAATGGAATTTCACACTATGATCTCTGGTATAATTTTTCCATTAATGGCGGTACGAGTTGGTCGACTGCGCAAAAATTGGCGAACAGTGATGGCGGGTTATTTGTCTCTGCTGCTCCAAAATTGACTGTCATCGATGGAAGCACCTATAGGGCGCATTGCATTTATATTGCTGATACCACGGCTGGCTGCGCCGTAGATGGTGAAAGTGCCGCAACGCAAGTACCGGTCGTCTATCGAACAATTGATTTCTTCCATGAAGGACCTATAGTTGATTCATCCCCCAGGGATGAGGAACATTCAGGATTACCAAAATATTATAACCTTTTGCAGAATTATCCCAATCCATTCAACCCGACAACAGTGATCAATTATGACCTACCAGTAACAAGTTTGGTAAGACTTGTTGTCTACGACCTGCTCGGACGCGAGGTAACAACATTGGTGAATGAAAAGAAGCATGCGGGGATGTATTCGGTGCAGTGGGATGCCTCACGAATGGCGAGCGGTATTTATTTCTATCGCCTCAATACTGGTTCGTTCTCAGCTACCAAGAAACTGATCTTGATGCATTGATACGCGGGAGGAAAAGCGAAACAACGAAATGGGAATTTTTCTTTGTCGGGTTAGGTTCATCCTCATTGATTTTGTTGATTCAAAGAATACAGGTAAGTGCCCTGAATGATCAAGGTCTTTTGGTGCCGAGGGCGGGACTCAAAGGGTGAAATTTCTTCTAAAGCATTTTCGTTAGATATAAAGGAAATCAGAGAGTTTAATGGTTTTTTTGTATCCTCGACTTCCCTCAATATCCCCCTATATCCCGCGTCTGATAAACATTTTGGACACTATTTGGACACTTCTAACCACTTGTTATGGTCTTCAACAAAATAATCTTTTGTCTGTTAACTGTCAACTTCTACGCCTCAATCGTGCAGGCCTCTTTCCAATGCTCCTCTCTTCACGCGCTTGCAGAAGTTGCTTCTTACTGTAAACGACCTTTCGTCCTACCTTTTGAAATGGAATTTTTTGTTCACTTGTCCAATTCCGAATTGTTTTTTCAGAGACACCTAATAGATCTGCGGCTTCGGCTGCATTGAGATTATCTCTCTTAGAATTGGAGACCTCTGAGATTGACACAAAATCTGGTCGAATCATTGCTCGACGCACAAAATATTGTCTCCATTGCAAATCTTCCGGGGCTTCTTTCAGTTTTTTTAAAATTCCTTCATCGTCTGGCATCATCTTCATAGAAGCGGTAATTGCCTCCAGCCGAGTGGGATTGTAGAATGTGTAGATGAGACTTTCTTCGTCAAAATATATGTCAACAATTACATCATTAGGATCGACAATAATTTTAGCAAGTCGATGCAACGGTCTCAGTCGAATTATTAATGCTCCTTTATGGCCAACATCTGCCATTATTTTGACATCGCCTAGCTTATTGAACATTGGTTCTTCAATAATCCGGGATGTTTTAATCTCAGATTGATCCGGGACTAGCGTTTTTGCTTCTCCAGCCATATACGGAGTATCGAACGCTTCATCAGCATCATAAACGACAATTCCATAATGACCACCTTCATCGTAATAGACAATTACTTTTTTCAGTTTAATTTGTGTCGGCATATTTCCGCCCCTGTCCTTGCGTTTGCGAATCTTCAAATAATATCGCACACAATTCAAGTGTAAGACGTAAGGCACAACAACACCCTGCAAATATAGGGGATAATGCGACCCTTACACCTTACACACGAATTCAGCATCTCATTCTTTACGCTTTTTTACTTCCCTTACTTCTCATAAAGCTTGGCCTGATTTTCGCTTTTTTTCGTGGTTCCACTTGCTTTTTCCCGTCAGATTGCTGGGGAGCACTTATCAAACCGAATAGCTTCAATTGATCGTTGTTCAGAAGATAGCAGCGAACTGTTTCCCGTTCTTTTGCTATGTATTTCCCCTTTACACCTATCTTATATTTTTCCTTCAAAAGTTTTGAGAGTTTCGTTTTTTCAGCATCTCTGTTTTTCGAAACGGTAATTCCCTTTCCCGATACATACCGGTCAAATACGTCTTCCGTGTTGTACCAGCGCGCTTCCAAGGAAATAATAGCAGGAGTGAGTTGTTGAAATATGCTTTTAACCAATTCAAGTGATTTGTCATCAGCGGTGGTCTCAGATTCTGATCTCGCTGCCAAGGTAATTAAAAACCCCACTTTCTTCTCAATGAATCTGAACGCATAATCCACCATTTCTTTTGTCACTTCATCGGTTGCGTACGCTGTTGTTATCGCCCTCAGATATTTATCGATAGACCGTGACAGCCTTGTATGCATATCGCTAAGGTCAATCGTTGATCCATACTTATCGATAATATCATCCATTAGTCTATCGTATCTCTCAACACGATATTTATCAATCCCCGGTGCATATTCCATATCCCTGTAATTGGATCGCAGGAAGGCAATGATCGTCTTCAATTCATTCTTCCATTGTTTTCCCTTTAGAGCAGAGTGCTCACCTCGCGCGATTGTTTTTGCTAATTCTTTTTGTCGTTGTTCATCTTTTGGGATGTCTAGAATAAAATCGAATCGGGAAATAATATGTATAGGGATGTTGATATCAGAGAATTGCGAGTATTTCCCTTTTTTATCAATTTGACTATACCGATTTTGGTCCAGATGGATAGAGGTTTGTGCAATATGTGTCCTCCTAGCAGAAGTGCTGTCGACCACCTCTCCATCTTCCATTACTTTTGAAAATATTCCGAATATTTCTTCTCTGGATCTCCCTCGTATTTCGTGGAAGTCCTGGATGCATACGCATCCCATAGAATTCCTTGGGAGCAATCCATTTTCAGAACTGCTCTTTCCCCCCATGGATACAACTGAGCCAATCAATCCGGCAGCTGTAATTTTCTTATTGCTCGCAGAAATCTCTTCAGACAGAGGATTCAATATTAGTGCCGCTTTTGTTAAATATGATTTTCCTACACCTGGAGGTCCTACAACGAGAGAATGAAGTTTATGAGAATAAGTTTCTTTGCCTTGTGAAAGAGATTGCAGAATCATAAATTCCAGCGCAAGGTCAAGGTGGGGCAACTTAGTCAGGTCCTTTATGCCAAGACCTGTAACAAGCTGTTGTTTTACATATTCGATGATTCTATTTGTTCCCCTGTAATCATGAAACTTTATAGCTGGATGGTCTGTGTAATCTTTTATCGGTTCTTTCGTAATAACATCTTCTGGGTCGACCTCAGTTGAGATATATCGAAGATACATTCTGTAGGCAGATTTATTTTTTAAAGAAACAGAGACTATTGCGCCATAGAGTGTGAGCAGTTGTTGTGTTTGAACAAATGTCCCTATATCAACGAATGAATCTTCAAGTGGGAAAGGAATGCACGGTACCGGTTCGCCATCGAGATCCTTCAGCTTTAGCTTCACCGCAGTCCATTCCTTCGGGTCATCATTTCCTTGAGCATCAAGCCTGATAGGATAATAATGACCTACCTGCTGAAGCGTGCCAACAATTTTAACTGGAGCCCACACCTTTCGTGTTTTCAATATCTCTTGAATACGAGTGCCGGCTTCTTCTTTCCAATGATTATATTCATGCACTTTAATCTTTTTGCCGTCGCTTGTTTCATACTCATCTTCTATCATCGCCTCAATAGATTTTTCCGTAATCTCAAACTTTTGCTCGTCGATTCCTTCGTCATTATCTGAGAAAGATTGCCGGGCGATTCTGAATGCTAATGAGAATGATTCTCCTGATGCCATTTTCTTTTCACTTTCTTTGTTCTCTGCTGTTTCAATCGTTGTTGGAGCAGCAGGGTGAGGATTTCCGGTATATTGATAAACTGCATCGCCAATCTTACCAACAGGATCCATACCAAGTTTCTCCCAGACCTCAGGATTTTCTGACCCTAGAGTAAAAGGAGCGGCGGTATATATTTTGAATGTGTCGCGTATCTTTGAATAAATATGGACACGGAAATCAACTGGATATCTCAAACGCTTATCTTCGGGGACGGGATCTTGAAGATTTTGTGATGCATCAAACAAAGATGTTTTAGGAAAATGCATTTGAATCGCACTTCTCAACTGTGGCGTATATCGAGCAGAACCGACTATGATGGTGTGAATTTTTGTTGGATCAAGCTGTTTCATTGCATACTCTATCATCTTTACATAGTCCTCTTCAAACCCTTCATAAGTGATGATGGGTTCGATTACGAGACTAAGAGCTATTCCCTTTGCCTGTTGAATTCTTCGGGCCGCATCTATCCGCTCTTGCAAGCTTGAAGTGCCTTGCTCATACGCTTTTATGATGTGCTCGGTATTTAAACCCATATTTATTCGAATGCGTCCAAAGCCGTCGTATTTTATCATCTCATCTACATAGGCGGACTTTGTTCTTGCTGTCATGCGTAACTTAGGATATTTCTCCAGCATCTTCATCATAAAACTTATGTTGCCTGTCAGATGATCAATAGCAAAGATATCGGCATATTCTGAACTGGTTAACACCAAAGGATATTCTTTATTTTTATCATAATACTGTTTTATAATCTCCCTGGATAAGTTAAAGGCATCTTTAGGAACATTAACCGCTTTCAAGTCTTCATATATCTTGGCCTGCTTTCCATAAATATAGTCTATGGACGCTCTGTCAGAAACTATTCGATGCTTTACAAAGTATTCTCGAATCCCATCTGCAACTTCCACAAAATTATCTGGGAGTTTCATCAACGGAGATTTTATCCCAAATGAATACATCGTCCAGACTGTGAGAATAGCCCAATGTGAGTAGCTGGAAGAGGCAAGTTCTTTCTCCAAAACATTCCGGTCCGTATAAATATAATGCTCGGAACATTTTACAAATTGAAGATAACAATATTCACAATTGGCACAGCACGCATTTGTTAAATTACACACTATTGTAAGTCTCTCAACGATGTTTCCCGGAGAGGAGAACGTCCTAATAAAAGGCACCGTTCTTTCTGATATGATGACTGATTCCTTCATCAAATAGAACTTGTCCCTTGGAGCCATTCCTTCGGGATAGTCAAATCCACTCTCAGGAAGATTTATTAATTCGGCTTTTGGTGCGTGTGTATGGATTCGAGCGAGGATTTCTTTCGCCCTTTTGCTGTGCTTTGATTTGGGATGGATGTAGGCACGTTTGGGAATGAACATAGCTATCGATGATTTTGTTTAGCGTGCATTTATTGCTCTGTTGCGATATTATCTTACTTCAGACCGTTACTCTACCCACCACACCGGTCCAACAGATCATCCTGGCATTCGATTTCGCATCAGAGTGCGATCTGAAACAAAACGCCTCTCTGACATCCTTCGACCAAGCCGGTAGAGCCGGCAGGAAGAACAGGAACCTGCTCAGGTATTCGCCTGTGTCGGTGCTGTAGATGATGGTATATGAGGTAGGGAGGCGCATCGGCTCAATACTTCCTCGCTTCTTTCTCCTGAAACTCTTTCAACAACGACCAAATTGAATGATACAGGTCCAGCTTCTTCGGCTGCTCTGGGTCCTTTTTTACCTTGCTTTTGAAATCGGAATAGTCGATTCCATCTATCAAAGAGGTCAGCAAATAGTCAATCTGTTTCCGATTTAGATGCACTCTGAACCGATAGTCTGCCGTTTTGTTCTCACTCTTACGATACAGACACCTTTTTTATCCCGATGTGCGCCGACTGAATAGAATCCTATTGTAGTTGCGAGCCACATAGTTTTGATCCTTTAGCACATCCCCGTAAAAATGATGACGTGGGTAGCATTATCTTTTTCATTTGATTGTGATTAACTTTCCCAATGTTTCTGAAGAAGATATACATTTATTGATTTTCAAAATGTTTCCGCAAATCCCTCACATTCATAGCTACATCTACACCCAAGCCCATAGCTTCCATAAGGAGTCCAAGGACCCAAACCGAAATAATAAACAGAATAAGAGCTGATAATAACCCAAACAAAAAATTTCCCCAATGATAACTCGCGCTCGGTCGTAGGTATTCCAATTGCGCTTTTGAATTTTGAAGCTCAGCGGTCAAACTATTCGATTGAATTTTCAGGCTACTATAAGCAGGAAAAATGGTGTTTTTATAGTCTTCTTCAGAATATCTCTGGTTTTCCAATTCTATCATCTTAATGATATACCAATCGTCGATATATCGAGAGAATTTATTCTTTTGTTGATTATTCACAGAAGCGCTGGAGAGGAAATTTTGCGCGTCACTTTTTACCCGCTCAATATTATCTTTCGTAAAATAATACATACGTTGTGTAAGCAGCCTGTTCACTCTTTCAAGAAAATTATCACCAATGTATTGAATCTCTATCGTTTTCTTCTCATTCTCTGCTTTGATAACATCTTTTCCTCTACGCGCTTTATACATTTTGATATATTCATCTTTCTTAACCGTCCAGAGATTTTCTATCCGATCAACTCGTGGAGAAACGAGTGCCAACGCTTCATCGCAGGTATCAATTCTTGTTTCTAATTCTTTGATTTGATCCCGGAGTGCTTTAGGAGGCACAAAAACATCCCAAGAGATAATAAGACCACTTGCAAGAATCGCCAATGAGACAACAACAACGATAGCCTCGGTGAAAATCATAAATCGATTGAGAAGATATTGCTTCCCATCTGTCTCCGCAATTTCCTTCTTTTGTGCAAAATCTGCCAAACTTAAAAGTCGTTGTTGAATGTATAGGAATGGACAATATATCAACGATCCTATCGATTTTATTATACCGAAGAGAGCCCACCCAATTTTCTTGCGAGCGAATAATGTCCCTAGAATGATCAAAAGGACAAAGAAGACAATGGTGAGTGTAAGAAGATGCCCTGTAATAACTCCTAGAATTTGTTCCATCGTGAAGACTCCTTTCCTCTTCGTGATGTTTTCTCATTCTGAGTCTAAATGACTCTTCTCTGCTTTTTACTTTTCACTTATATGATACTGTTGCCTTTTATTCTGTCATCTTTATATTAACTAAAGGATTGTATGGTGTATTCGTCAAGTCTTTAACCGTCTCCCTATCTTTTCCGCAAACTTCTTTTGCCCACAATCCTACGCACCTTCAACTCATTATCCACCAAGAGCAAACTCGCCCGTGTCACTGCGGAAGATGATGGTGTGGATTGTGGGGATAGGCATTTGTATTATGCAAAGAAAAATTATTTACGGACTATAGCATCAAGCATTGATTTGATTTCCGATAATTCTTTTTTAAACTGTTCAGCAATTTCATACCATTTATTTCCCGCTCCCAATTTTCCTTCTAATGACTTCCATTCAAGAACTTGATCCTCTACATATAATTTATTATTCAAAGGATTCTTATAACTAACTTTTACCTTATAAGAAGAAAGGGTTAGACTTTGGAGATTGACGAAATTGGAAAAGAATTCCTTTAACTCAAGATTTGGTGGAAGAAGTGGAATACCGGTTGTAAACTTTGGTGTCTTACTAATTGGATCTCTTTTGTTCCAATCACCTTGGTCTAATTCACTATCAAATTCAAATCTGGTATCTTTTGCTTGAAGTTTTCCAATATTCTTGATAACCAATTCGACATTACTTCCGTCTAAGCCAGTTTGGAAGTAGATAATCACGTAGGGTCGATTCTCCTCCTCCCTCGCCACTTTCATTTCGTTCAACGCTTTCTCAGATGCTTCGACAGACTTCCGTGTTGCATCAGCCATTGCCCAAGTCTTCCAAACGTAAATGATAATTGCTATCAATGTTAGACATTGAACGATTAAAAGACTGATTTGAACTGTAGTAGAATCCATCATTCATATTCCTGGCACATTCTTTATTTCTTCATCTTTAGTCATGCCAAATACAAATTCTTTTAACAAATTTATATTCTCTGTTCTCACTCCTTCGCCACTACCGTGTCATAAAGACCATAATGGGTCAAACCCTCATGGCTCTCAATTCCAGTATAATAAAGGGATGCATCCTCGTAACGACGGAAGGCAAAAACGGCCTGGTTCATCTGTTCGGTGTTAAACACCTTGAGCCGCACAAGCAAATGGAAGTCCTTCACCGTCAGTCCGGTGACAGTCTGAAACAGGCCTGTTTCGATTTTGGTGATCACGTCTTGCAGTGTGTTCTCTCGATAATCGGTTAGATACATGAATGCCGGGATACGGGTGGCAAACTTGATCAACTTCTCTTGCACGAGTTTGCGCTTGGACTTGAACTCCTTCTCCTCCTCGGTGAGCTGCTTCTTCTGCTTCTCCGTCAGATTTCTATTCTTGCCCTTGTTCTTGAGTTCCTTGACCTTCTCGCTCTTGTTGATGATAGTCTCAATGATATTGTCGCCCAGCGCACGCCAACCCTCGATGCGCTCGACTGCTGCCATCGCTTCAGGAGTGTCAAGTATCCGGCGCAAAGTGTCGTTGTCCACGTTGACCAATAGCGCGCTCTCCCACTTGCGCGCGAGTAACGTTGCTGAGGTTCCGGCCATCGCGATGTCGAGTATACCTCCTGCATCGACCTGTGTCATATTCGCGCCGTCGTAGGCCAATACTGGCAGGTACGACACAAGATCCTTGACGGCGTTCTCGGGATTCGATTCACTGGGTGAAAGTCCGATCCCATATTCGGAGAGCTGCCGCAACGCTCGTGTGGGTGCGAAATCGAAAACAAAACAGACCGGCTTTAGGATCTCCTCCTCGTTTGGGTCATCGCCGTTGGGGTTTTTTATGGACCACGGGGATTGCGCACGAAACGCTGATTGGAAGTAAGTCTCTGGCGACTTCAGGTTGCGAAGCATCAGGATCGACGACCATTGCGGCACGGTGATACCTGTGGTGAGCTTACCACATGAAAGAGTGATGGTTTTGGTGTCGAAGCCGCTGCCGATGGCTTTCCGTACTGGCGGCAGCGCATCCAAACCGATGCCCGCAGTGGCACCGGCGGCGACGATCGTATCGTAGTCGTGCCAGAAAACGTTTTGCTTTTCGGCCAGCAGGTTCGCCATCGCGTGACAGGCCGCTACATTGGGCAGGAACCAAAAAGAATGTTGGAGATACGGCAACAGACGCACGTCTGAATATGGGAATGGCGGTCGGGAGCCTGTCTTAAAATACTCAATAGCTTTGGAAGCGTAAGAGCCACGTATGATGTCCAGCCACTTCTGCACGTCGCTCTTGTGCTTGAATTGCGCCTTTATTCTTTCGCCGGAGGCTTCGAAAAAAGCATTGAGGTCGAACTCGTCAAACTCTCCGGCGCTTGCGATGGACACCAGTTCATCCGGCATCTGGTAGGTGAGCAGCCGCATCTGTGGCAACGCACAGTAGGGGTTCCACTTGCCAGGATTCTTCTGCGCAAACTCTTCCTTCGCGCGCTGTTCATCGGAGTAGGTCCAGTTGAAGATCTGCTCCTCGATGAACTCGCCGGTGGCCAGCGCTTTGAACGGTGTGCCGGAAAGATAAAGGTAGGCCCGGGTGGTGATGGGCAGAAACTCGGTTTCCTGCACTGAGAGTTCGCTAAGATCTTCGTTCACATGTTCCAATGTCGAGGCATATTCGAGCTTCGCCTCTTTTTTGGCGACTGCTTCTTCTTCGCCCTCAAACAGTTCTTTCGCTGTTTCGCGCCATGCGCCGAAATGATATTCATCGAAGATGACCAGGTCCCACTTCACCTTATGGAGCCACGTATTCTTCGGCTTGATGTTCCCTACATCGTCACGACCAAGCAAATCCTGGAAAGAACCAAAATAGACGAGCGGTTTCTTAGAGGAGACTTTCGTAGGATCACTCTCGGAATTTCGGGAAAGATACTGCCAGCCGTCGAAGTCCACATGAGATTCAAGATCGGTCTGCCACGCATCCTCAACGGCGGGTTTGAAGGTGAGCACGAGGACACGCTTGGCTCCGAGTTTCTTAGCAAGCTGATAGGCGGTAAAGGTTTTTCCGAAGCGCATCTTCGCATTCCACAAGAAACGCGGGACGGCGTGCATGTCTTCCTCCCATATGGAATGGAAGTAAGCGTGGGTCTTCTTAACGGCGGCGAACTGCTCCGCACGCATTGTGAACGTCTCGGAGTGTGTGCCAGTGAACTTCTTCCCGGTACGCAGCTCGGTGATGACGGTCTTTACTTCCTTGAGCGTGCAGTGCACCCACTCCAGGTCAGTGTTCTCGAAACCTTTTTTGACAAGCGTCGCTCGAATATCGTGATCGGTGAAGATCGTGCCATCTTCGCGCTCAGCAGACTCATCCAGCTCAATGGTGAAGTTCTTGATATTGGCGGTCTTGAGCTGTTCGGCAACGCGCTGTCTCGCGTTGCGCGTGGTCTGCCCCACCTTTAGCAGACCTTCGTGCGACTTGTCCGCAATAGAATAAGCGTAGATGCGTGGCCGGGTCTCCGGCTTTGGCGTTAGGATTTCTTCGATGGTCTTACTCATCCTCTTCCCCACCAGTATCGCCTACCTCGTCACTGGGCCGTTCGGCAATAAGGGACTCAATAAATGCAATCTGTTTCGATGTGATTCCGTAACGTTCAAATAAGTCTTTATCGGTCCACATGCGATTCATAGGCAGTAGAGGCACGAAACGGTAAGAGTCACGCGTAATGTTTTGAGTGATCTTTCGAAGTGAAACAAGGAATCTTACAAATCTTGTTCGCATATACGCAGCGAGGTTTCTAGCTTCAGTCTCGGATTTGCATACACCAATTACAAGATAGGTTTCTGTGCAAGCAGAGCCTGGAGCTGCGATAACAGGCTCGCCCAAAATCGTGACGTCATCTCGTCCACTTGTGCCGTGAGCCTTGACCAAAAGCACTTTCCACTGATCAATCCATTCAACATTGCTGGTGATTGCGGAGCGTTCCATGAACGACGTCTGCTGATTTCCATAAACCAAAACGGGCTTTTTAAACCCTTGTTTCGTCGGCTTGCCACGTTGGTTCGTTAATCCAAAAGGTTTCCTAGCTGACACTTGATCACCGAGACTCGGCTCAATCTGCTTCTTATTTCGGAATCCAGTAACCTTATCGAGTATCCGCACCGCTTCGTTCCGCCGAACCAGAACATCGTAAGCGTCGAGCTTCCGCACTACGGGTTCACCGATGATCTCGTTTCCGATCATGGTGACTACCTCGCAGCCACCTTTGTGTTCACGCCCCCATAGCCAATATGAAACGCCACCACGAATCTTGACCCCTGGGAATACGTCATACAATTGAGGGAAATCAACAAGCTTCACGAAATGGTGGTCGCGCAACATTCGGTCGCGGAAATCGTCAAGGCCTTTGCCACCTGAGAACCAACGCGAAGGTGTAATCATCGCTGCATAGCGCGGTTCAAGAGAGAGCACTGACTCAACAAATAGGTTGTAGATCGGCGTCGCAGAAGCGCCACCACCACCGCCGCCATCTCCAAGCTGATACGGGGGGTTCCCGATGATTACGTCGAATTGCATGTTACCTCCAAATATTTCAACCAGCCGGTTTTTTATGTCGTCTGTATGAATGAACGTGTACGCATGAGTTTCAAGATCCTCAGATCGTTCGAGAACGGATCGTGCGGCCCCGCAATACTTACAATTGTTGCCATCCCAAGTGTGCTTGACGCGCTTGAACCAAATGTTGCCATCGTCGGTGGCAAAACCCTTAACAATGGAGTGTTCACCCATGGCGTGTTTTGAGCAATACACACTTCGCCGCGCAAGCAGGCTGGTGATCTGTGTGATGCCAATGCCAAACACTTGCTTGGTTAGGATATGGTTTATGCGCTTTTTTAAATCTGGTATCTCTTTTTCCAATCCCTTCGTGAGGCGGCTGGTGATCTCGCGCAAGAACACGCCGGATTTTGTGCAGGGGTCCAGGAACTTCACCGTCTTGTCAGCCCAGAGGTTTCCGCCGTCGTGGTTAGCAGCCCATGCCTCGGTCAGCGTGTCCAGCATCCAGTTGGCGAACTCTGGAGGTGTGAAGACTTCGTCGTTGGAAAGGTTGGCGATACACGTTAATACATCCGGGTTGCGGCCGCGCAGCGTAAATCTGGCCTGTGTATTCATAGGGTTTCCTCCTTTGCAACGGCGGCCAGTTCACTTACCGTCATTGGCGGGTAAGTCCGGGTTGGTGTGAAGATGTCATGCCTGCCGACGTCTGCGAAGAGAGAGTCCTCCGCGCTGAACGCTGCCGATTGCGTCAGGTCACCGAACCGAAAGTCGCGCCTCTGGAATTTGCCCTTGCCTAAGTACCCCCACTCAGCAAAGGTGATCGGTTGACCATCGTGGGTGCGCATCTTCAGGGCATCGCCGTGGACAAGGTTTTGTGAAAGGACGTGGAATGCGGCCCGATAGAGATCGTCCGATGGGTCGAGGTTCAGATACTCTGCAAATATTTCCAGCAGGTTCGCACGACACTCGGCGATATTGTCTGTCAATAGTTCGATGCCATACGCGCACATCAACGCCAATAACGCATACTGCCTCTTCTCAAAATCGGACTTACCGTACTTGAGTTCAACGGCGGCAAGTTTCCGCTTTAGTATTCTGACGAGATAATTGCCACTTCCGCACGCCGGTTCCAAGAACCGGGAATCTATTCTCTCCGTCTCATCTTTCACAAGGTCAAGCATCGCCTCAACCATCCAAGCGGGAGTGAATACCTCACCGTGGTCGGCAATACGTTGTTTTGATTTAATTAAATTCATGTTTTGAAGATATTCTCAGTGCACAGTCTTTTAGTGCGGGTTTATTTGTTGGTATTGGTTTGTTCATATATTCATTTATTGTCAGTGTATTTTATTTTAGCGTTCCCATTTGCTGTGTCGTATTGAAATCCGAATTTTGTATATCTGGGTTTACCGAATTCATCCTCATAAGTAACAGTACCCAAAAAATAAAATCCTTTTTGTCCGGTTTGAATAAGCCTCAACTCTTCGGCATTAAGCGCCCTATTGTAATACGCCTCTTGTGGTGGAAGACTATAATGCGAAGGAAGAACGGCAAATTCAGGAATCGTATCTTTTTCAATTCTAATATAATCAGATTTATAAATTCCACTGCCAAGTTTCACTCCACAAAGGATATTTACCTTGTGCGCACCTGTTTCTCCAGAATTTTGCATCGTCCATGTAACTTTTGGGATTTTATTAACTTCGAGTTTATCAAATTTAGCATAATCAACAAAAACAGTTGCTCTTGTTTTCAAATATATCGCTAATTGCTGAATGGAATCCAGTTCTGTTATTTTGCTGTATTTTGTTTTTTTAGGGATAACAAGCGAGCGGGGTTGTTTAATTTGAGATGAATCATTTTTAACAGTCAGAGTATCTCTTGGTTGAACTATTGGTTCTTGTTCTCCGATTTGTAGAATACTTGAAGCATAAAACAAGATTAACAATATGGATAAGGCAATTGGATATAAAAATATCGGCTTGATAGTACCATGAGCAAAAAGAGAAAGTCCTATTACAATAAATAATGAACCACTAAAAGCGACCCAAACACTCGTGTTATATTTAAAAAAAGTTATATATGCATACGGAATGGCACCCAAGCTAATAGAAGCGATTGCCAATATATTTCTAAGTGTAGAATTATCGGAATTTTGATTGGTATCTTTATTCTGGGATGTTATTCTGGAATGTTTATGATGTGGCTTAGACATTAAAAGATACCTTGATTGGAATTATTTGCTCATAAGGTTGTTATTTGTCAATCTTCCATCGCAAGTGTTTAAAAATATTGTTTTTTTCCTTTACCTGTGCTGCAAAACGCTTTAGAAATGTTTGTGCTTATCTGTACGTGTTCGCCGCCCGTGTGTCCCAACGGTTTCTGTAAAGCGGTAATTAACGGCGGGGCATTCCTACAATGAGATCGGCGCTCCCGCGAATGGAAAACATCATTATTCTTCACTAAAATAATCTGAATCGATTCGCTTGATTTCGTAATTGGCAACTGGTGTAACACCAAGGTTGTGATCAATCATATACTGCGCAAACTGTTGACCATCGATCAAAACGATTTTACTCTCAATCTTGGCGACATAATCGTGCGCCTCTTTTGAAAAGTCAGAGGTAGAGATGAAAATACCTTTCTTCGCACGTTGGCCTTGTAATGCGCCAGCAAACTTTTGAATTTCAGGCCGGCTGACGGTAGCCTCCCAGCGTTTGGCTTGGATGTAAATGATGTCGAGCCCGAGGCGATCTTCTTTGATGATACCATCAATTCCTTCATCTCCAGACTTGCCGACTGCCTTACCCGCATCTTTAAGAGTGCCACCATAGCCCATAGCGACAAGCAATTGAACTACCATCCTCTCAAATTGATGTGGCGAGCTTGCTTTAATTTGTTGGAGAATATCGCTGGCAAGATTTTGGCGCAAACTCAGATATGCACTTTCGAGAACTTCTTCGGGAGTATCGTTGGATGTCGGTAATACTTCTTCTGATTTTTCGTGCCGGAGAGATTTGAATTCTTTAAACTCGGCAAATTGCTCAAGAAATTCTGCATCAATTCGTTTGGGATTAGAGGCCAAAACTTCTTTGCCTCGTTTGGAGATAATGAAGAAAGATCGGCGGGGAGCGTCAAGAAGCATTGCCTTCTTCATATAAGTTCTTGCCCAACCGACTCGATTATGAAAAACGGTTTGCTGACCACCTGGAAGAAGCACTTCACGTTCTTCTTCACTTAGCCCAAAAACCTCAGCAAGCTTTTCCACAGTCTCTCGAAGTGTATGTTCTTTTCCATCTCCTGCAAATTGCAAGAGAGGAAGCATTATTGTTTGATAATCTGGAATGGCCATAATCTATTCCTAAGGATTGTTCTTGCACCTAGCTGAACACTCTTAATCCAAGCACACTTCATTCAATATTTACCTCTCTACATATAGGATTTGTTCGAAATGCGATTTATTTGGAGTTAGTTTGTGCACCAATGTACCCGAATGCGGTGCTAAAATCAATTTTAGAGCCAGAAATGAGATTCACCCCCCCACCGCTCGCCTCAGTATTTCATACCACAAGCCATGCATCGCAATGTCATTCCAACGGCTTTGTCGAGCCTGGGTGGTTCGCCGTAGAAATAATGATGGAGGTCTATGGTGTTGGGCATTTGAACTGTTTTCTCTTATTGAGACTGCGAAATCCTGCTCTGTTGGACTTCTTCCTTTTGTAAATTGGTTAGGAAACACGTGATAATTATTCGTCAAGACTCTCTGTGTCAACAAATGGAATGTTTTCAAGAACGTCTAATATTTTCACTTGTGGAAAGTCGACCGAACTATTAAGTTGTCGCACGATAGCTTCTTTGGTCTGACGAGATAGGACTATAAAATATTTTATTATTGTTGGGTTTTGATTGGACAACCGCTCCAGATCATTTTTGATCGCCTGTTTCTGTGGTCCACGAAGACTTCCTGTAGAGGATGTCAAAGTAGTCTTTACTTCGGCAACGAGTCTTAATGATCTATTGTTATCGTAACCCTGAATATCAATGCCCGCAGCACCAGCATTGTCGTATTCTAGAGACACATTTGGATGCAACAGTTTCAGCTTTTCTATGGCGATCAAAGCGAGTTTATCGTGAATACGATTATTCAACTTCCCAATTGATTCCTTAAGTCGGAGTAAGAATTGTATTTCATCCAAGTATATTTTGAGTAATTCTTCGGGCATAATAATTGGCTCTTTCTGTTGACTAACGATGGCACTATCCTGCAGGTGCACCATTTACTTGTGGCTTTGTGGTCCTCACTTTATTTTGTTATTGGATTCTTTTGACGCGATATACTCTTTCATTTCCTTGAGTTCTTCAGGCGTTAAGACCTTGAGCAATTCCTCATCAGTCTCGCCCATCATGTCCAGTATGTCGAAGTCTCTGTGTCTATCAGTCAAATCAGCCATGTTCATTTCTTCCCTGAAAGTTTCTTTTAAACCACGTCGTGACCACCTGCAGTAGTATTTATCGAGTTTGGGTGGTTCGCCGTAGAAATATTGATGGAGGTCTATGGGGTTGGGCATTTGAATGATTTTCTTCTGACTTCTCCCTTTTTGAAATGGTTAGAACACACGCGGTAGAATGTTCTATGGAGCGAACAGTTGAGCCAGAACAATAACGAAGAGCCATTGCCAGCAACGAGCGACGTTGCTACCGCTATTAGCCGAAGTGCTCAATTATTTGTTTACCTTGATGTCTCCATATGATAAACAAGAATATGGCGGACGAATGACAATAAAGTACAGACGATAAATCTTTGGTTCGAGTCCAGAAAGATCTATGGAAACAGAATACCAACCAGCCAATTGCTTTTGGGCCACTAGTGTCATGATAACATGCTCTGGCTTATCATTTAGTGTTACCACAACTGAGTCTTTCGTTGCAAGTGAATAGTAAAAAGTACATGTCCTGGTTGCGGGGTTCGGATATGCAGGAGAAGGGCAAGTGTATGCTGGCAGCATGTAAGAACTCGTATCTGGTTCACCTGGTTTAGGACAATCAGAAATGCACTTCCAATCATCCGGATCTACATTACCTATCGGCTCTGGACTAATGTCCCCAGTCTCTGTTATTCCGCTGAAAGGCTCGGGGCCTGTTGTCGTATCTTTGCACGAGATTAGAATGACCGCGATGGTTATGAATAGGACGAAAAGCAGAATAGCAGTATCGTATTTGTTCATTGTTGACCTCTTATTTCTTGGCATGACGGCTAACATGTGTAATTACGCCACAAGCAATTCGTGCGTTCTAACCATTTCTATATTGCGATAAATACGGCGGGGTGTTCCCGCATTGAACTCCATCAGCAACTCAATCAACTCAACGTAAGGCCAATAATCTCGGCTTTCTCTTGGCCCCATTAACAGCGCCTTCTACTTCCTGAGTTTGTTACTTAGGGAGGCTTAGAATTTAGTTATAATCATTATTTTCCCTTGATGTTGAAAAAGTAATATTCTCGCTTGAATTAATAAATGTTACTTTTATCGGATTTCTTCCATCGGTACCAATTATTTTCCCTTTACAAATTATTCTTATATATTCAGGAGAGTCAATAATAACTTCGTATGTTCCATTTTCAGTTATTCTAAGATTCTCTGGAATTGTAAATCCTTTAAACGAATTACCTCCACCACCAATTGCCAATGGTTTTCTATAATACTGTTGCGCGATTATACTAATATGTTCCCCTTCTGAAAGTATAGCATCTCTGTTAGATTGGATAGAAGATGAAGTAAATAAATTAATACCCACAACAATTGCGATTCCAAAACTTATTGTAGAAAAAAATAAAGTAGAAATTATGCCTAATATCATACCGGCTTTCGTTGTATTTTTTTCAGAATCAGAGATAAGACCTTTATTTATTTTTTTTAGATCCTTATTACCCATTACCCAAGCAGGTATACCGAAAATTGGACCTAATATGAATAAGAAAATGCTCAAAATTCCCAAAACAATAATTAAAGCACCTCTTCCAGGTTCTTGACATTTCGTTGTATTTTCAGTTAAAATTTTGTTTGAATCTTGTTGATCTGTCATTGTAGTCACTCCCAATTATTTAAAAAGCCTAACGTTAAGGATTTTATCCACCCACATCTCATACGTAGCCTGTGCGGATAACATTCGGTTGAGCTAAGCCGCTTCAAGATCCCGCTCAGTAGTAAATATGCCGATAATGTAAGCCAATGTGGGGCGAAAATCAATTTTGTATGTCCGGTCTAACAAGCTGTTGCCATAGATAGTGCTGCTCTGAGTTGTTAATACTATATCGGTTCGGCATCTTTAGTTCGAGGACGTTCTTTCAAGGGAGGCGGAATGCCTGGTGCCCTGAGAGCTCCATCATCATCCGTGACGCTTGGATATCCGACTGTACATATATCAGATCTTTATGTCCAAGAAGGTCTGATATATGTACATTGGTAGAAGTGTCCTGACTGTCCAGTTACGATATCAATGAGTGGGCACACTGTTCACTCTCAAAGTTTCTGTATTCAGACTCATACCGAAACCCTCCCCGAATACACGGCAAGAAAATCAGCGAATTCTGAAACAGCTGTCAACGAACATTATCTAGCACCACCTAGCGCAATATCTAGTACTGGCGTGCGCAAAATCTGGTACACCCTGCGCAGCTGTTGATAAACCCTAATAACGGCGATACTGAAATGCTCGTTTTGGACCCTTAATATTCTATAATACATTTTTGATACTACTTCTCCACGATTCTGCGAGGTGTCGAAGACTGGATCCCCCACGGAATGCGCACATTTCTGATAAAAGCGAAACCGCACCGTTTTTTCTGGAATTTGGCAATCCACAGGAATATCAGCTTATGGCGTTAGAAACAAGAAACCCCGCCGGATGACGGGGCTCATCTTCAATTCCTCATCTAGTCTTTGATGCCAACCCACATATAGACATAAAAAGAAAATCTGTTATTAGCAGACGAGCCCCCCGACACAAATTCGTAGTAGTTACTAAAAGAGATCGTAGGAGAGAAAGAGCGACCTTTATATTCAAAGGTATCAAAGAATAGGCGTTTTGCAATTCTATCGCGATAATCCGAATATTCGCTTTCTGGAAGAGCGAAGTTTTCTGAAATCTCTTTATTCCAATCAGCAAGGCGTACGGAAGAAGAACTCCAACTACTACTATTGGTATCGAGGTCAAGTAAGTAGAAGTGCACCTTGAGATCTCGAATATATGCACCAGACCATTTACTGAAAATTGGCGTCGTGGTGGCGGTAAATGAGATCCTAGCTTGGAATGAAACCCTCTTCTCTACCCCATCTTTTGTGTATTTCAATATCACTTCTCTAGTAAGATTCACTTCTTTGTTTTCGTAGCGGAGTCTGGTGACCATGTAGTGATCCCAACTGGGCATGATTCCCTTGGATTTATCGAATCTCTCGTCTGCCAAGAGCTCTTCATCTCCGACTTGCGCGAGCCATTTGTCCTGGCCTGGCGGTATCGTAGGCAGTGGTTCCCATGCAAATCCACTCGTCTTTGCTGCGGAAGTACTTGGTCTTGCCTCTCTGGTATCACTTTCTGAATGGGATTTTACATCGTCGTTCATCTTCACAACCGTATTGTCGGCATATAGAATGAGATCAACCTCGGACCGTGGTATCAAAAGAAAGGGTTTGGGTCCCTTTGGACGAATCTCAATATTCTCTTCTGTGACACGTAGTATTTTGCATTCTATTACAGTCTTGTCTTTTTTAACAATCTTGTCATAAGGTCCTTTATCTTGAGACAAAGCAGAGGCGAATGTGAATAGGACAAGAATCAAGGAGAGAATAGTGCGAGGTAGGGCCATGGTCGATCTCCCAACAAAGCGATTTGGAGCATTCAACTCTTTAATGGAGGTATCATAAGAGTTCAATAACCACATTGAATGAATCTGCCCAGATCTAACTTGATCTAGTTTGATTGTCGTGTAAAGATGCAAAAACCTTCATCATGTATCAGTGAGTCTGCAGGTCATCAAGAATCCTCGTCCGGCTTCTTCTACCGGTGGATAATACGCAGACTACGCAAAGAGGTCAAGCTGTTAATGATTTGCAGCATGAGTATCCATCTCAGCCACTCCAGCAACGCCCTTCTCAACATCACACACCTCCAAACACAGGCACCGTTTTCTTATCTGCTAGGTGATCGCTTCCAACTTTGATATCGCTGGTATAGCTCGCCTCCATCTTCATCGTCACCCAATAGAACATAAGGATCTGGTTGTTCCATTGACCATTCCTTATGTGTTTTTGCGAAGGATTTGTTTTCAAGGTAATCAAACCAAAAAACAGTGTCAAGCTCGGTCGAGTTAATTCGATTTACTGTGTAACAACTCGATAAAAATGTCAGTATCACAGCATAAAATCAATAAAACACTTACATTGAAATTGGACCCTCGATGGGGGCAATTACCCCATAGGAAAAAACTAAACAACGCACTGGCACATAAACTGGGGGCAGATCAATCTGCTAGCCTATGGATCGCCTATGAGTGGAAGCTCTGACTTCCGATTTTAGGATGCAGCTTGTTTGTGCTGACTAATAAAAGAGACCCAGATCATGAATCTTCGAGGCTCGGCGTCGTGATCGACAAACTCACCGCAAAAGTACCACCTTTCTGAAGCGACCAACCCGCAATATTTTTTGGCCGGCTAGAGAATCAGTTACTCATTCTACAAGAGTCGGCCAATTCGCGCGACTCATCATTCTGAAATCTAATTCTCATTCATATTGTACACTTGGCTTGGGGAGTTCTGCGTTCTTTCTGAGAATCTCCTGATTCGTCTTGTCAATGTCAGCATTCGCCCTCGAAATATCGCGGGTCCATTTATCCACTGCAATTTGATACTGTTGCTTGACGCTGTTTCTAGTTTTAGCATTCTTCTGAATATTTTCCTCAGAAGCCATTTGCACATCTTCGGTCTTAAACACCATTAACCCCCCCCCTCCAAGAATTGCTATACCCCCTCCATATTTTAGTGCGTCTGATTCAGCATGTGGTGCCGCCACAACCGCGGTACCCAACGCAAGAAAGGTTATCCCCCAAAACAGAGTCTCAGTGCTGTGTTTCGAAACCATTACTTGCTCGGGCAACATTCGTGCATTCCGTCTTTCGAAAGTTTCGAAATCTATGTAATCAGGATGGCTAGCGATGGTTTTTGTCGGAATTGTGGCTGACAAATAGGGAACAAAGACTTTGGCCAAGAGTTTCGGTCTAATGGTAACAGAGTATGCTTGAATTCCCATTCCATCTCGCCAAGATAGACTATAATCACCGATGGGCAATTTTATCCTTGAGCCATTGGTTAGGCCTTGGATCAGACCACCTTCCAGGGGGAGTACATTAATGTAAAAGTTATTAGTTGCGTTTATCTCTAATTCTCCCACCTTGTAAGATTCATAGAAATCTATCTTCAAAGTTGTGGTCTTGTTTTTGAGAATTTCTGTGATCTTGTCGACATCCACTGACTTGTTCCATGGTTCCGGCAACCACACCGAAGCACGCAGTCTGTGTAAGCCAACCCCAAGTTCTTCTACCGTAAAGGGAGTTTTTTCCTGGACTGTTTGCCCGTCGATGGTCACAGATGCTTCGCTTGGAGAAGTTATGACTGTCAACTTTCCCAGTCCCTGTTCAATTGATTTGGTCTCACCCCTCTTTAATTTGAATCCCTCCTTTTTATGTAATACTACTGTACGCTTCTCTATTTCGTCTGCTATTATTCTAACCTGAAATGATTCATTCTCATAGCTTTCAAAACTCAATTCAACACTATGCATCCCAGGAGTTAGTTCTATCACTGTTAGTGGGGTGACACCGAGTGTCTTTCCATCAATTACAACATTCGCCCCTTCTGGATTAGAATATAACTTTAGGTATCCAGTCTTTTGCTGAGCTGGCAGGAAAGAAGTTAAAATGCAGAGTGTTAAAAGAATTGGTGTTATTTTCATTGCAGCGCCTCAGATATTTTACGTGTTTTGAAGCCATAGATGCGAAGAAATGACATTTAGACCGTCAGATCACTGGAGTTTCTTCAGAAATGGTTGAATGTACACACCTCCATCCCTCTGGGCACCAAAACGATTTGTCTGCCAGGTGCCGTAACGTCATGCTCACTCAACTCGCTGAATGATATTGGAAAGAAGTAAATTCATTCAAAGCCTTCTTTGATTGAACCATCCTCTAAATCAACGATATAAATGCATTTGTTTATGCCTTCTTTATATACTTGCTCTCGCTTTGCGTAGTCGTTCTGACCCATTCCCGTTAGGCTATAAGAAATCAGAATCTGGTGTTGTAGGAATTTGCTCATCGCAAACATCTTCCATCTGCTATCCGTACCTCTGAAAACATAGAATATGAAGCCTATAGATTCCCTGTACGTATCTATAAATGGCACATCTGGAGTCGCTTGGCTAAAAACTCTAGCAATTCGTTCGGAAATTTCTGGTATAGCCATTCGATACTTACCTTCGCACCATTTATCGTTGAACAATTTTAGAACGGATTCTATGTGGGCACTTTTGACTTTGCTGTATCCTCCGACGTCTGGAATGGGAGTGATTTTGAAACCATGATCGGACATCATTCCATCTTTCTGGCTAAATCCTCCATAGCTTGATACGTAAATCTTCGTATCATCATCTTCATACGCTAAATGTTGAGTGACACATCCAACAAACCCAAATGCAACACTCACTAGAATCGTGAATACTTGAAACTTCATGATGTCTCCTTTCTGCTGGTCACCGGATTTGATTGTAGAGTATTTTGATTTCGCTTTCAGAGAGTGGTCGATTGTAAAAGCGGATATCATCGATTTTACCCTGAAATGCCGTATTGGTTGCACCGCCCCGAGAACCAAATGTCCAATCGGCTGGCGTAGCAATTAAAGCACCGGAACTCGGCCAGGATCCCACGACGCTGCCGTTCCTGTAAATTTTGATGACTTCTGGTCCCATCGTGACAGCAATGAACGTCCATTGATTTCTGCTGACAACGCTGCCCGAACGGAATGGTGTATCTTTGATGTGACATCCGAGAGTGCTACCGATAGATGTCTCGATGAAAAAGTCGATTTGCGTTGATTTGTTAATAGCGTGTGCATTATAAGCACCATTTTGATAATACACCCAAGCAGCTAGTGTGAAGTAAGCGGGATTGAGCATTGGTGAATTCAATACTCTTATGAAATCTGTGCTTCCATTAAAACCATATGCTCGGTTTGCCGCGTTGAAGCGGTCTGTTGTTAATTTTGGACCAAAAACTTGGCCATTGTTTCCGTTGCCGCTGGCATCTGAAGCGTCACCATCAAAGGGATAATATGCAATAAGACCATCAGATATAGTTCTTGCATTGGATGTAGGTTGTTTATTAGGTGTTTTCGATTGTTCATTGGCATTGATTGATACGCTTGTCGGAGTGACATCCGTTGACTCGCTTATCATTGCTTCATTCAGGATTTCCATTTGTTGAAGAAACTTCTGATATGGAGCATATGCCATGAGACCCACTTTCTTATCTTTAAGGATGTCTATAACATCTTTAATAAAGAAAGCACTTTTAGTTATAGGGAGTTTGTTTTCTATACCTAAAGACTGTTGATATTCTCTATCAAATTTATCAACTAATTCCCGAATGACTTTCTTTGCAACGACTTTAGAAATGGAATATTTTGTATCGATGGTTTCATTATAAAGTGTTCGTGCTATCATTAGTTTTCTCACACCCCATCTACGCTTCATAAATTCTTTTGCATCTTCTTCTGAAAGCGATTTCTTTGATCGAGCTTTTTTCACTATCTCATATGCTATCTGATAGTCATCCCACCCATTGTAGACAAGCTGATTGCTAATATTTTGGCAGGTCTTACTTGGCGTCTCAACCGCGGTTTCTATAAGATCAAGAAAGAAGTCTTTTCCGACATCGGTAAGGGTTTTAAAAAATCCACCGTTCACAAGGTCGATTGTCAGTTTTGGCGATTCAAGCAGGACATATGCGCCTCCATAAAGGGCTGCCTTCCCCCCAACTTTGTAAACGCCAAAAACACTATAATAGAATACAGGATCCCACAACAAAGTGGTTTGGCGAATTTCTTCTTTTGCCTGAGCTACAACATCAATTTGTATCTCAGAGGGGGCATTGGTATGGGGTGACGATTTTGGTGGGGTAGAGCCAGCAAATGCATGGCTATACATTGCAAACAAAACAAAAGTGATTGAAATAGGGCCAGCTAGTTTCATCTTGAGCCTCCACGCATGTCATGTGAATTATCAACGAAACTTCTCATCAATTGAGAGCAAATTTGTTTCTTCAGTCTTCCATATGTTGATTTGTTACCCGGGATTATTAAATGCCGTTACTGACATGATAATTTGGAGTTTGACGGTACCGAGCGAGACCGGTTTACTGTCCTGTCCAACATCTGGACAACTAATCGATATTGAAGACTGCCATGCGCGTCAGAAGTACAACTGAGACTGGCAGAGAATCTGCAAATAATTCATAGCAGGTTTGCAGTGTTTTGGACGGACCGGACCGGAAGACAAACAATAATTATTACTCATTGATTTGTTATATGAATATAAGCTACCATGGCTATATGTGCCGTTGGCGCAAAACTGTGAGTGATAACATTGCAAAAAGAGTTCGTCGTCCGTATCACTTCTTCCGCTCCTTCTCCCAAAACAACAAAGCCTCTGCCAGCTTTCGTCAACAGAGGCTTCTAAGTTTTCGTTGTAGCTGGGGTCAATTTTTTTCTATGAATATGGAGCTATTTTCACGAAATGTCAAACGCGGGGGCACGGTTCAGCTAATAGCCTCGACCAACAGGTCGTTCGATTCTGGGATTGTTTGAAGTTGTTGAATAAAATTAGTGCATTTGTCGACGCTCTGTGTCTTGTGGGTTCTTACTGCTTTCAGTAATAACGGATAATCCTCAAAGTTTATTATATTACTCGACACATAGCTTAAGAATTCTTCCGCATATTTAGGGTTCGATGGGACCTAAGAAAGATTTGATGGCGGGTCAATAATTTTGATAGAGTGCAAATGAGGAAGGAACATTTTGAACAAGTTCTTGATCTTTAATACCTGTTATACCAGAAAAAGTAATCTGGTTTATTGAAGAGATAGGATAACCTCTAATTGTTCCATCCTTCTTCTCGACAAGCATAGAATCAGACAGTACAAGACAGAAAGACGAACAAGATAGAAGAAGTAGGTAAATGCAAAATAATCGATTCCAATAAAAAATCCCCGGCGACGCCCTTTCGCCGAGGATCTAAAAGGGAGTATTCCCTCTGGACAGAGGTCAGTGGAAACATACAAATCCTCTAAGTAATTGTCAACTTCCTACGCGATACAAAGCGACAACAGACCGTTACGGTTCAACAATAATGTCGTTTTGATAATTACGAGTAAAATTATCTGATCGTGCGATGAGAAGCACTTTTTCCAGAGTGGTTCCCTTTCTATTCTCCTCATACCAATCGACAATTCTATCTACGGTAAAGCGCACTCTTAGATTATCGAGTTCAACATTGTTCTCTGCAACTCTGACGCCTGTAAAAGCAACACTTCGAAGATTTTTCTGAGAGATTAAGGAAAGAAGTCGATCAATTGTTGTTTTGCATTCATCATCTGACATACGCTCTCCCTTGATGCAGCAGAGATACTTGTTGCCATATGGAATTAATTGAAAATGTTGTTCTTCAAACGGATTAGATATTGCTTCCGATGCTGGATACTGTCCCATAAATTCAGTGTAATCACGGCGGAAATCCATTCCATAATGACCAATGATGGCGATTACATCGCAAAGCTGAATTCCTTCATGGAAAATATCTCCTTTTCTAAATTGAATTGTAAGCATAACCTGACCTCCAGATAGATTGATCGAGATATATAGTAATAATCGGTGAAAAGACTGGCACCATATTATTTGTCTCAACGCTAATTATTTATCTTTTCACAAACGGCGACCATTTAAACCTTGTGTTTTCTAAAATCGGTTAACATCCCACCTATACAACACACAACTACGGATGCTGTTCATTCCACGCAAATATATTATCAAAGAGGTCAAAGTCGTCTCCCCATGCACTTGGGTGATTCGCTCTGATAACCCTATCGACAGACAGAATTTCTCCCAATTCTCCGTCAAGGAAAAGCGGTCCGGGTCCTCCTTGGTTTGCATTTCCTATAGCAATAACCAAGTGAGTTGGACTTAACAGTTGAATTTGCTCAAATAGTTTTGACTTATTTAGTGTATAGCCTGATCTAAGAACATCGTCAGGTGTCTTTTTATTATTATAATCTATTTTTAAGATGTTAATCCAAGCGATGCTTTTCCTAAAATCTTTGCAATTACTTGGGGGATCAATCTTTTCAACAGAATGTTGTTCTAAATAATAAGATGCTTGACATATTTTTCCAACTAATTTACGATCAGCACTCATATTTACGTTTCTATCGCTACCAATAATTGGATAATCTATGTATACATGATTAACCCAGTTTGGAATAGTCTCCCATCTTGGATATCCTTCTTGGCCAAATAATCTATAGGCCTCCTTAAGAATAAATAATATCCTTTTCGGCTGTCGCCAATAATCGCATGTTATTGGTCCATCCTTAATAAAATATGGATGCCGACTTGCCCATTCATTAATAAAGGTTGTATACCTGACACATTCTTGCGATTCACACATAGATCCCTCTGAACATATTATTCGATTAATAACAAATCATCCTTTCACCAACATCCCGATAACTGAGGTCGGTCTGACTTAAGGTAGACAACAGAGGCATCATTCGCAATTGATGGTCTGTGTCAGTCCAAATCTTCTAATTGATCGTATTATTTATCCCCATAGAATATTTCTTTGACCGCACTTAGAAGCGCATTATACTGGTCTTCCATATTGTGCAGATCCTGTGGAAGTGAGAATGCTAGTGCATATTTCTTCGGGAGATATTCCCTGAAAGGAATTCCATTTTTAGTCTTTGGCCAAGGATTAGGATCCTTTAAAAGGGCTTTTTTAAACACCTTAGTAACGACCTCACTACAGCATATAACCAGATTGTTACGTTTCAGAGCCTACCGGACAGATGAGGGTGTAAAACTAAGAGATGGTTTTGAGTATATTAGAACATCTTTTAGCACAGGAGAACCACCATGGTCCAGCCATCAAGCAGTGAAAGTGTAGTCCGGGAAATCAGACGAAAGACCCGGCAGAAATATAGCAGCGAGGAGAAGATCCGAATCGTCCTGGAGGGATTACGCGGAGAAGTAGGAATTGCAGAACTTTGTCGCCGAGAGGGTATTCACGCCAACCTGTATTATAAGTGGAGTAAAGAGTTCTTAGAAGCAGGCAAGAAACGATTGCAGGGAGATACGGTACGGGAAGCCAGCAGCGTTGAAGTCGTAGAATTGAAAAAGGAGAATGATCAACTCAAACAGTTGGTGGCAGAACTGTCCCTGAAGCATCGTGTGCTTAAAAAAAGCTTGAATGGTTTGGAGTCCGGCTTCGAGGAAGCATGAGGTACCGTCAGGCAGAGAAGATGGAGATCATTCGGATCGTGGAATCCTCGGAAATAGGTGTGACTCGCACATTGGAAGAATTGCAGGTGAATCGCAGCACTTTCTATGAGTGGTATCAACGCTATCGTCGCGAGGGATATGATGGGCTTGCACTCAAACAACCGCATCCCAAACGATTCTGGAACAAGATCCCTGATCATGAGAAGGAACAAATTGTTTCTATCGCCTTAGAACGCCTCGAAGACACACCACGGCAGCTGGCGTGGCATATTACCGATACACAGGGCTATTTTATCTCAGAATCGAGTGTTTATCGGATACTCAAGCAATACGACTTGGTCCCCAGTCCGAACTACATTGTTCTGGCAGCGGCCGATCAATTTCAGCACCCGACCAATCGTGTCAACGAGATGTGGCAGACAGATTTCACCTACTTCAAGATCATCAGTTGGGGCTGGTATTATTTGGGCAGCATCTTGGACGACCACTCCCGATACATCATTGCCTGGAAACTGTTCACGTCTATGGCAACAACGGATGTCAAAGAACTCCTTGATCTTGCCGTTGAAAAGACGGGTGTTGAGCACGTTGCGGTCAGACATCGTCCACGACTGCTTTCCGATAATGGTGCTTGTTACGTCTCTGATGAATTAAGGAAATATCTCACGTCCAAAGGCATGACACAGACGCACGGAGCACCATATCATCCGATGACCCAAGGAAAGATCGAGCGGTATCATCGCTCGATGAAAAATGAGATCAATTTGCAGAAGTATTATATGCCGTGGGAACTGGAACAGGAGATCGAACGCTTTATTGATTATTACAACAATAGGCGCTATCACGAAGCCCTGGATAATGTCACCCCAGCAGATGTATATTATGGCAGACAACGGGAGATCATTACACGGAGGGAACGACTCAAACAGAAGACTCTCAAGGCACGAAAAAGATACAATTTATCACAATCAACAGCTCAAATCATCTCTTAGGAAATATTCAATTTTGTCCAATTGACTTTGACGACATACAGTTGTAGAAATGGAATTGCATCTTTATAAGGTGAGAATGCTCAATGGCATAATGTTCCAGATTTTCTTCATTTGTAGTTCCATCCCCCGGCGTCTTTTTTAGGTTGAAAAGGACAACATCATTCAAAGCACATATACGCGTATAGGCACTGATTTCTTTTATTACTTTCCATGGAATGTCAGCCGGAAGATTTCGGATCCCCACTGTCCATCTCGCCAAAGTATCGAGCATCGGAACCGGTTCGTAGCTGCGAATTTTATCAATGAGACTCCACCCTCCTTGACCTGGGCTCTTGGGCTCTTTAAGAAGAAATAGAATTTTTATTTTGCTAGCGAGATAAGATCCTTCCTCAACAACACCATCTAGAACAATTTCCTTGAGATCGAGCGGATACTTTGAAAAGTATTTTCTTTCTTTTTGCCTAATTGTAGATCGAAAAACACCACAGAACCCGATATTCACTTTTCTCATGTTCGAACCAATCATCAATAATGGTTTTTTATTCATTTTGAATATCTGGATCAAGAATCATAAGCTTGAGAAACCAAGATTATAGTCAATAAAGCTGACATTGACCTGTCCCCCATAGCCCTTGTGCTTCTCGCATGGACAATTAGAAGAAGAAAGTGTAGCGCCAATAACAAAGCGAGTGCCCACTTTTTCTCCATTATATAGATATGCCGATGAAGTAGTTGGTTCCAATCGGAGGAATACATCGGATATTGTTTCAAAATCGCGTCGAAGGGAAACAGATTTGCCTGTCTTTAATGGCGCTTTAACAAAAACAGGTATATTGAAATTATCAGCCAGTTCTTTAAGCTGCCGTGGCATGTGCTTTTCCTCAAAGAATTGTTCAATATAGCCAATATCATCAACAATGATACTTTTAGGTGGAGTTTTAATCATGGCTCGCACGAAATCCTTCCAACCTAAATTTGCCGAATCGCCAAGATCAATAGATGTCGTGTGTAGGAGTTCTACATTTTCTTGTTTTGACAGAAATTGCTGAGCAAGACTTGGGGATGAAACGCCAAGAAACCTTGCTATATTCTGATCCATATCCCCTAAACTCCCTCCCACCTCTACATAATCAACTTTGAACTTTTTCGCCAACCCCTGATAGAGAAATGTATGGACGAGGAATGCATTGAGTATTCTATCATCAGGGCCAAAGATTGAAATCAGCTGACCGCCAAAGAACCCATTGGAAAGTGAATCAATATTCTTTATCCCAACTCCAAGGCCTGCTATATCATTGGTCGATTCGAAGTTATCCTTGGGTTCGAAAACTTTATTGGATTTGCACGCATTCAAATCAAGCGGCTTGATAAAAGGGAAGCTTGTTAACGCCTTAAGTGCAGATCTTCTTTCCATTAATATTCTCCTCACCAACAAGTATTAAGCCATATGGAATCCGAACTTTCCGTTGGTCGGTTCTGGTTCTTCATAGAATCCCTGATGGCTTTCCCGGATCATCGTTGCAAGATATTCTTTAGAAAGCTTCTGTGGTTCGAACGAAGCAATGAGTTCTAAATGCTTCACTATATTGGCAATAAATGCTCCAGTTGCCTTCTTTACCTCAAGCAATGAGAGGACATTATCATCAAACAACTCAATGATCGTCGATAATTTTGTTTTACTCTTCACCAACTCGATATATTGCTTGGGTTCGATCAAATTTACATCAATGACAAAATCAAATCGTCCGGGACGACTCGCTGCCAGATCGACAAGCCGTTTATCGTTGGTTGTTGCCAACAGAAAGAAATCCTGCCGCACGAATCCATCGAGTTTTTGGAGGAATGTTGCTAGTCTTGGCGTATAGAGGCCTTCGCTTCGGGAGCCGGTCATCAGGTCAATATCGTCAATACAAAGAACGACTGGAGAGAACATCTCGGCAAATTCGAAGAGTGAATTGATCCTGCTTTCATTGCCATTGGAGAATATAAACGTCGCTCTATTATTGCAGGAATTTGCTATAGCACGGATGATTTTGGTTTTTGCGGTTCCCGGTTTCCCTGCGAGTAAGTAACGGAGTGATCTCTTTTGTTCATTGAAATGCAATACACTTTTAATAAAGAGTTGAATGTGGTCATTTATTTGTGATGGCAGATAGATTTCATCCAAGACATCGTTGCCTACATCAGACGCTTCTACATAAATATCGCCGACCACATCTGCATAGCCGGATTTATCTACAGCCACCTGCAACATCCGATTCCGATACGGTGAATTTTGCACTGCCTCACGTTTGAGGAAATACACCAATTCCTCGCTTTGTTTCGAGGCAGGATCAAGACCCAAGATGGCAATTGTATGCTCAATCCTTCCCAAGCTTCTATCGGTAACATACATTGAAAGATCATACAATTGTTTTCTAAACATTACTGTTGCCGAGATATCATAATCGCTGATTCTGATAAAACCAGTGCTTTTCTCTATTGCCAGAGAAAGGAGTTTTGGCTTACTTTGATTTTTACCAGAAACACCAGTTATTCTTATTACATCACATTCCGGATAGGGTAGATTCTTAGATCGAATTCGGTAGAGAAGACTTTTAACAAACTCGTAATGATAATGGATCAGGACCTCTTCATAAGAGCTTGGAGTGAATTGCTGATCCTCAACTGCATTATTCTCTGTGTCCATAGTCGGCTCCTTATTTTATATAAAGATAGCCAACAGGCACGAGAACTTCGTATCATTGAATGATAGTTATTTCGAATTCCAGAAATCAGTAACTTTTTGAGAGATGATTATTTTTGATTCCTTTAAATATTCTTTCCCTTTTCTTGTTGGATGCCATGACGCAATATATAATCGACCCCCTTTATTATTTATCCAATAGTCTTTTTTTTGTGTTCGAGACGCTGTTTCCTTTCTGTCTGAAATGGGAAAATAGTATTTCTGAAGTTGCTGCTCAAATTGGCAAGATGTCAAAAATATAATAATATCAGGTTTGAGTATTTTAATTTCATTCTTTAAAATATTAGTGCAATTCTCTGCAAAATAATCCTCAACAAATTTAGTATTGATATTGGATCCCTGTTTATGAGCACCGCACTTGACAATATTCGTAACAGCAACATAATCGAGCCATTGAAACTCTTTCTTTTCTTCTAAATCAATTATTTTGGAATTTAGCTGATAATGAATAAGTTTGGTCACCTCATTAATATATTTCCAATATTGAGAACCTTTTTTATAACCAGGGACAGGTTTAATAAATTCATAAAAATATCGAGGATTGAAAGAAGCTATCGAATCTATTTTCCTTCCAATTAGATCATCCCGATCATCATCCCATTTATTCTTCGGTATCTCAATAGCCTTCCCCACAAAAAGTATTTTGGGATTTATTGATTTATATTTTGAACCAATTGTATGAGGCAAAAAAGGGCCTACGACTAGTTTGTTTTTCTCTATTGCTATTTTGTGACATTTCTGACATTTGCTGTTTGAAGCTAAATTCCATATATGCTTCTTCTTGAAATATTGATCAAGCTTTCTGTATTCAGCTTGTTGAGCAATTCGTTCTGCTAGTCTATCTTTTTGCTCCCTAAGAGACTTATCATCACGATTCATCTGGCATCCTCCTTTCTAAATACATTGAGTGATACTTCTTGCCTTATTTATAACCATATCTTGGAGCTCTTTTGGGCTCTGAATGCAAACATCTCCACCCCACCCCATCAGCCAATTGCCGACCTGTTCCAGTGAATTAACTTTCATCTTCAGAATAATAGAACCATCTTTCTGTTGGATTATCTCCTGATCTTCCGTCCAGACCTCGGCTTTAATAATCGGTGCCACCTTCTTGCTAAAGCGGCAAACGACCTCGTATTCAGTCGAACCACGCCAGTAATTGAACGTATTTCTAAAAAAATCCGTGCTGTTGTAGTCCTTAGCTCGTTGGAACTTCTTTTCCAACATTTCGATATTCACAATGTTTTCTACTAAGAATTGCTTAAAAAGACCATCTGATTTGGCAATTAGGCGCCAATCTCGCGAAGTCGGGATAAGATCGTATGGTTCAACCTCTCTGAAAACGGTTTCATCCTCAAACATCTTGTAATACGTTAGGCGAACTAAGCGCTTATTTTCAATTGCTTTCACAAGCAAGACAAATAAATCTATCGCCTTATCATGAAGTTTACGAACTATCAATGAAATGTTTTTGGGATAGCTGATAACACTGCCAATGGATGCCAAGTAGAGAGCAAGAAGGTCTTGATTGATCTTAGGATCAAGTTTCTTGAGAAGCTGGACCCCATTCCTAACGCTATGAATGGGAATTCCACGCTCGCGCAAATCCCTCAGATCCCTTTGAATAGTGGCGACCTCTACATCGAATTCCTTACAGAGGTCTGTAATTGAAGGATGTTTTTCAACTGTCTGTATCTTTGAGAGAATTTCAACCTGCCGTCGTTCTTTTGAGATGTTTTTCATCGCTCGGACTAGTTCCCCTGGTTGTGGAATGGCAGGTTTATGTATATCAAAGCTACATAAATTGGAACTACTACGCAATTTGATCTTAGGACACCTTTTCATATTTCGAAAAAGAATACCGGAAATCCCTATATAGACCTGATTTAACGCCAAATAAAAATTCTAGGAATTCGATTTGCCTATATAGAACAGAAAATATTTCCAGAAAAAATCTGGCAAAACCACTTTGCCCCTCCTCTCGACATTGATTCCTCTGGTATATCGGTGTAGAAGCAACCCCTGGAACTCCTGTAAGGCTTAAAAGCGGGTCCCATCTGAGCTCTTGGATCCCAGTGCGATACTAAGACGCATCATTTTCGAAGATTCGTATCTTATTAACTGCGTTATGTAATTGACACGGTTGCAGATGGGAATAGATCTCTGTTACTGTTATGGTGCTATGGCCAAGAAGCCGTTGAACCTCATACAAAGGAACCCCATCCTGCACCAACCAACTTGCGAATGTATGCCGCAATGAATGAAAATGCAGACATTGTTTCTTGATTCCGCTCACCGATAATATCTTCTCAAATTTATGAGTGACCAAGTTTTCCGCTATCTTCCTTTCATTAAAGGTAAACACCAATTGTTCTGGATCATCTCTGAATCTTCCTTGAAGCATGGGAAGTAGAGTAGTGTGAATAGGGACGATCCTTTTCTTCCCCGCCTTAGTCCTGAAGGACGGACCGGATTCTACTTGGATTGTCTTCTTCTCCAGATCGATATTTTTCCACCGCAGATTAGTAATTTCACTGCGGCGCATACCGGTTAGCACCGCAAATTGAATCACATCTTTGAACCAGTCTTCTTTTATCGCGCTATAAAAAGCGGAAAACTCCTCTTTCGTAAAATATTCAGGATATTGTTCTGGCACACGGCAAAGAGGTAACAGTGCGAAGGGATGTTGGTTTATCATCTTCCAGCGGTATGCTTTACTTATTGCACCGCGTAGTGCACGAAGCTCGATGTTAACAGTGACCGGTGATACTTCCTGTAATCGACTCGATTGATATCTATCCCAATGATATGGGGTTAACCGCTCAAGCGTGATATCACCAATAAGTCTAAGAAAAATGTCTCTCGTTCTTTCATATATTCCGATAGTTCCTTCCCTAAGATTTGATTTAGAATATTCAAGGAATTGAACCATATACTTTGAGAATAGTTTTGGGGCTTTCCTTTTTTCACTTTCAATTTTAAAAGTTTGCAGAAATTTTAGTGCATCTGATTTTCTGCGTGCCCTCGTAGACACCTTCTGTCGTCTATTATTGTCATCTCTATAAAAAAGGTAATAAATGCCATTGCGATGTTTTGAAAGGAACATATCGACCTCCATTATTTATTTTTAGTATCGATTATTAAGGGGTATAAGAAGATAACGATCACGCGATCATCACGAAAGTGACAGTCTTTTCAGGCGGCTTTGGGGACTTAAAAAGGGAAGCTTCCAACAGGTAAAGAAAAGCGCATCATATCGCGCTCTTCTTTTACCGTCATAGATAATTTTGGGCCTTGTATTGAAGACTTTGTCGGAGGATTGTGAAGCAGGCTTTGTCGAGGTGTTGTCTTTGCATAATTTCTTTCATCGTGTATCCAGATGAGATGTCGTTTAGGATGTCCGTTTCGCTCTCGCTTAATGCACTCATAAAGTTGTTCGTGATACAATAATCGAGAGGCGTCGTCTTCGTATTCAAGACAGCATCACCGAGCGTATGAACATCATTTCTCCGTGTCGGTTTATCCAGATATGATCGCTCCGGTTTATTCCACGCATCCTTCTGACTCTTCCCCATTTCATCTACTGGGAAGGTTGAACGAAAGCTCAACTCCTTTGAACGGAAATGCATAATTGATTTTTGCAGGCCAAGCGAACACCTCTTGCCCAATTTCTTTTCCTGCAGAAAAGCAAAGGTAATTAGTTCGCTGCGCTGAAGTTTGTCACGGCTAAATTGCTCTGAATAATGCCATAATGTTTGATAATCCTGCTCTGACATAATTCCTCCGATGATATAAGAATAGATTCTTCGTTCTTTTCTTATACCGCACGATTCACCCTACTCTCTTATAAATGGTATAAGAACATGTTCGCACGAACATATGGTCGTAAATCAGGCCACCTCTTTTCGTGGAAGGCGTTTGGGGAGGATAAATGGAAACTGCCTCCAATCACTTATTCACTCATCATCATTCAAGGAGATCCATCGATGAAGATCAAAGTTCTGAAACTCGGCGAAGCGGCAACAGAAGTGGATGCTGCTTCAGGCGCAACTGTGGCAGATGTCATCAAACAAACAGGATATGGCGAGCACGGCTATACTCGAACACTCAACGGCCAGATCGTGTTTGACAGCACCGTGGTCAAAGACGGGGATGTGGTCACACTGGCTCCCAAGGTCGAGGGCGGGATTGCCTAAGCAAATGCGAGAAGGCGGACTCGGATTGGGTTCGCCTTCTTCTTTTCTAGGAGCATACCTATGGAACAACAAATCTGGAACATTTTGAACAAATGCTGGCCAAATGATGATTTCGGTGTTATGCCTGCAGAAGATGGACAATTGAGAACCTTACCCGATGATGCAGTCAGCATTGTCTATCCGGTTCTTTCAAAGGATTTTCATTTCGAAACGATTGCCGGTGTTCGCGCAAAGCACAGTCCTGACATCTTCACGAGTGATAAAGCCTATAACCACGAACACGAAGGATTGATACTGGCAAGGCTTATTGGATCGAGTATCTATTTCCTCTTCTCGGCAAACGATGAGCTTGAGCCTGTTGTCGATTCAGTACTGCAAGTATTGATTCCCAAAGCAAAGGAAGCCGCCGAGAAGTCGCAATTAAAGCAGTTTAAAAACGCGGTCTCATCAGCGATTGAAACACGAGTCAAGGAATACAGGAAACGGATCGAAGAGAACGAAGAAGAATCGCAGAACCTGGAGCGACAGCTTCAGAATCTTCACCGACAGATCAATACAGATACTCAGGCATTCAGTGCTCTGGACGGCACCAAAGGACAGTGGAAAAAGAAGGCTGAGCGTGAGTTCGATTACTTGCAGCGTCTTACCGAGAACCTGTATGAATCGATCAGGATCGACGGCGACAAGCTTATAGCCAAAACATCTGAAGTTTCCATCAATTATGATGGTTCTTCTTATGAAATTGGTGAGTTCGAAGTGAGGATCGACCTTCCCTCCGGCGATCTGGACATTCAAAATCTCACACACGAAGTCGACGGCTATCAACATCCGCATATCTCAGACGGGAAACCATGCCTTGGCAATATAGGCAGCGGTGTTATTCGTATGCTGGCAGAGTTTGAGCTCTTCGGGGCGTTACAGATTATTCACAAATTCCTGCATAGCTATAATCCTCATTCCCCCTTTCACAAGATCGAGTATTGGAATCCCGACCATGAGGATGAGAATCGCAAGAATTACGAGGACTGCCGGGATGATAATTCAGGTTATGCATGTGTCGAGTGCGGCGGAGAGGATGGTAACTGTCCTTTCTATGACGAGGCATTCGAAGTATGCATGGAGAACTCGTCACTGGAAGAATGCACGCGTTGCGATTACCAGTGCCATATGGGAAGGCAGAGAATTCAACGACAACGACAAACGGAGGTGCAAGCAGCATGAATAAGACAAAGGTATACCTCTCCATTCAGGCGTATCAAAAGATGCGTCTCTGGGTGGAGATGGCAAAAGGTGAGATCAGTTGGCTCGGATCTGTTTCTGAGCTGAAGGATCAGGATGGAATATTCGAAGCTTTCCTGATCGAAGATATTCACCTTCTGAAACAGACCTGCAGCAGTGCCAACACGGTGCTGGACGACCAGTCGGTAGGCCAGTTCTTAACCGAAATGGTTATGAAGAATCAGGATACATCCAAGATCAAAGCCTGGATTCATTCCCACGCTTCAATGAAATGCTTCTGGTCCAATATTGATGAGGAATGCATTCGTAATCTTGCCAATTCAAGCTATGTCATATCGATCGTCACCAATAAAGACGGCGATATCCTGGCACGTGTAGATGTATTCAAGCCATTTCACATCACCGTCAGTGAAGCTGTAGTCGACATCTATTATCCGGCAGATGAACAGTTGAAGAAGCTTTGCAGGAAGGAGTTCAAAGAAAAGGTCACAGAATCGATGTTCATTCCGGCAGGTCCGGTGACACAGCCATTCCCCGGAATGACGGAGTTGGACCGAAAAGTCGAAGATCTGGAAGAACAGGTAGGATCTGGCAGAATCTCTCTGGAAGAATACCAGCGGGAGATCTCCAGGCTCGAAGTTGAATATGAACCGATGTGGGATTAGGCAAATGGCACATTTACGATTCATAGAAGATTACTCTTCGGTAGAAGAGCTCTTTGACGACCTACAATGCCTCAATCACCAGACCATAGTGCTCTGTTCAAAAAAACAATTGGCAAGGCTGGGCATCGATCTCACAGATGCCCACCGAGCCGCTTCCAGTTACATCTGCGGTGGTGAAGCTGATGTATGGCTGGACATCGTCACAGATAAGAATCATTTCTTCATTCAATCAATTAAGGAGCAACAAACTAATGGACGAAACAAAATATCACCGGCAGTTAGACATACTTGATCCCAAACTGATGGATGTTCCTGTCGTTGTCATAGGAGCCGGCGCGACAGGAAGTTTTACTGCCCTCTCCCTTGCCAAGATGGGGGTCAGGAATATCACCGTCTACGACTTCGATACGGTCGAAGAACATAACCTGCCAAATCAGTTCTACAGGCAATGCGATATTGGAAAACCGAAGGTGATCGCATTGCAGGAGATCATCGATCAGTTTGAAGGGATTCAGATCAATGCAAAGAACGAGAAGTATCGAGGTCAAAGGCTTTCCGGGGTAGTTATTACCTGTGTCGATTCTATGGATGCGCGGTTGAATATCTGGAAGTTCGTGAAGAACAATCCTGATGTGCAGCTTTATATTGATAGCCGTATGGGGGCTGAGGTAATGCGTGTCTATTCAGTGAATCCAATGGACAAGTTCCAATGCAATTCATATGAAGAGAACCTCTACCCTTCTTCCGAAGCACTGCAGGAACGATGCACGGCAAAGACGATTATGTATACGGTGCTTTCGTTGGCTTCACTGCTGGCCAATCAAGTGAAAAAGTTCCTGGTCGGCGATGAACTGAAACGCGAACTGCTCTTTGACCTGAAGACCATCACACTCCTGACGTAATGAACTAACCATTCTGAAATCATTTATTTAAAAGCGGAGGAGAAATATGAAGAAAACGACTATCAAGGTCATTATAGCAATTTTGCAGGGAGCTTTAACGGCTCTCACATCTATATTCGGGGGAAGAAACAAATGACGACATTTATGAATGAGTTGTTGGCCGAGGTCGAGGAAAAAGAACAGCAGGTAAAATTAAACCTCGACCGATTGAAGGCAGATCAGCTGTTGATGGCAGTTGAAAAGCTTGACGCACAAATAGCTGATGTCGCCAAACTTGCAGACGATGAAATCAAACTCATCGAGCAATACAGGCAATCTGAGGTAGAACGAATCGAGAAGAAACGCTCTTGGCTACTGTTTAATCTGGAAGGATTTGCTCGTCAACAGATGGAACAGACTGGTGACAAAACCATTCGGTTGCCTCACGCAACATTATCACTACGTAAAGGGCGAGATAAAGTCGAGATACAGGATATGGATGTATTCCTTCGGGTTGCTCCTCGCCTTGGATTCCTTCGAACAACACCGGAGAAGCACGAGCCTGATATGACAGCTTTGGCTGCTTATGTCAAAAGGACCGGTGAAATCCCCATCGGCACGAAGCTGATTCCAGGAACAGTCAACTTTTCATACACTTTAACAAACGGAGGAAATAATGGGAACCAATAACGGTAACGGGACACAACGGCCCAAACTTGAACCTGCACTCAATCAGGAAGTGCGTGTTCGACTCCTGAAGGACAAGCCATTCACCGGTGAGAACTCGGTTGGCAAATACTATCTGTATTCTGTTCAGAATGTGAATAACGCAGAAGAGCTGGCATTCTTCGCACCTGCTGAAGTCCATCAAATCATCGAGGATAAGAAGCTGACTAAGGGCTCAGAGTTCATCATCAAGAAGGTGCCGTATCAGAACGGAAAAAAGATCGGATCGAAGCTTGAGCTGTCGTTGGTGAGTGTGGCTGCTGCTCCTCCCCCGGTTTCAAGCCAGGAACGCGGAGACAATCTGAAACAGCTACTATTGACGTGTATTTTGGATGCAGCGGCCATTGTCAAAGAGGCTGGCGTTCAGTTCTCGAATGATGAGTTGCAGAAGCTGGCAACGACACTGTTCATTCAACGGACCAGATCCCTTTAGTTGAAGTTCTCTCTGTTTCTGCCTACATTTGTCCAGCCAGACGAACGCGGTTGATTCAGGTCAGCCGATTCATCACATACGAAAACACACCATCATCTTGACGTGGGTAACGCGACAACGCGCCCTGCTGCAAATGATGGTGTGATGTGTTCGTCTGGCTGATGAATATGTTACCCGCAAGAGTGGCAGGGCTTTTTGTTGGGAAGAAATGAACAGCCTCTGTTGTCTCTTCGTGTGAAGGGATGGCGGAGGCTTTGCGCGTTTATGAAGACGACATTAATAACCAGTGTGCACACTATCTAACATTCTCTGTGAACACGAATCCATAATTGAATCAAAGGGGACCATTCCATGAAACGAATTTCTACAACTTCACACCTTCTTCTGCTTTTCATATGTTCAATTGTGTTTCTTTCAACATCCTACAGTCAAATTGATCTTCATGCTGGTCTTGTTGCTTCCTATCCCTTCATCGGCAATGCGAATGATTCAAGTGGCGGTGGTAACAATGGTACAAATTATGGTGCTATACTATCCAATGATAGATTTGGGCGGGAAAATAATTGTTATAGCTTTGATGGTTCCAGTAATTACATCGCAGTGCCCGACGATTCATTACTGGACTTTGGTACGAATAACTTCTCTATATCATTATGGGTACGAACATCTATTTGGCAGGTTGGTTGCTACTTAATTGCGAAGTATCCCTTATCCCTTGGTGCAGGATATGGGATCGGCACTGGATGGAATAATGATCCTTATGCCTTTATGATTAATAATTTAGGATTAGGCAAGGAAGTCCGGGGCGGTATTCCTATCAATGATGGTAAGTGGCACAATTATACAGTCGTATGGAATCGGAATGGATTTTTAACTGTGTATGTTGATGGTGTCTCCTCGACGAGGAAGGACATGAGCGATGTTTCTGCTGGAAGTGTTTCAAATGACGGAATACTCACTATCGGTGGCTGTGAAGGTTATCAACTTTTTAATGGTGAACTTGATGACATCCGCATTTATAACCGTGTCTTGAATCAAGAAGAGATCGATTCTTTGTATCACGAAAGTGGGTGGTGGCCTGTGGAAACACAACCTACTCCCAGTCTAGTTCAAGTCGAGAGCGGCACATTCACTGCCGGAGCAACGCCAGTAACAATTAGCACTTTTAAAATCGATAAGTATGAAGTCACCTATGATCTTTGGACAACTGTTAGAACGTGGGCATTGACACACGGATACACCGATTTGACTGCAGGGCAGAATGGATACAATCCAAGCGGTTCAAATAATCCAGTTACAATGGTAAACTGGTATGATGTTGTAAAGTGGTGTAACGCACGTTCTGAAAAAGATGGACTATTGCCTGCCTACTACACTGATAGCACCCAAAGTAATATTTATCGCACAGGAGATATCAACATAAATATCGATGCTGTAAAATGGACGTCAAATGGATACCGTTTGCCAACCGACTGTGAATGGGAATTTGCAGCACGTGGAGGGAATTCCACGCATGGGTATACCTACAGCGGTAGTAACACAATAGGAGATGTAGCTTGGTATAATTCAAATTCCTCTGGTACACGTACTGTAGGAATAAAGTCTGCAAACGAACTTGGTATTTATGATATGAGTGGAAATGTATGGGAATGGTGCTGGGATTGGTTCGATGGATCATATCCATCGGGCGGTACAACAGATCCAAGAGGCGCATCGACAACTCAAATAGACCGATTGATACGAGGAGGCACGTGCCTCCTCGGTGAAATCTATTGTCAAGTAGGCGACCGTAACAGTATCAGCAGCACACCAACCATTCGTTTCCGCGATTGGGGCTTCCGTTGTGCCCAAACAGAAATAGATACAACAACTTGGAGAATGCAACTCAAGGCTTCAATTGCTTCTTACAAAGACATCGAAAACTATTTAGGAGTGTCTGACTATGCTACCGATGGACAAGATGCGTCCTTTGATGTAGCAGAACCTCCTGCATCTCCAGGTAGTTACGTTTCATTGTTCTTCCCTCACCCAGAATGGAGTTCAATTCTTGGCATTAATTTCGCAAACGATATCAAGAAGAATACATCGCTTGCAGATACCGTAAAGCGATGGTACTTCCAGGTTCAATCCAATGTCTTAAATGATACCGTAGAACTTATATTTGCTGATGATAGGATTCCTCTGGCATTCGGTAAGTATCTTACCGATTTAACGTCGGGAGAACGGATAAATATAAAGACTACTTCCCTTTACAAATATTGCAATACATCCGAAACCGCTCGTTCCTTTATGCTTATCATCGGAGATACCACTGCCCCATCATTGTCATTAACACTGCCTAATGGAAGCAATATCTGGCGAAGCCGAACAAATAAAACCATTCAGTGGAACACAAGCGATGGAACGGGAATCGATTCGGTCTTTGTATTCGCGTCATCAAATGGCGGGAGCAGTTATGATCTAATCTCTTCGCTTGGAGGGGCGCAATCATTCAACTGGACAGTCCCAAGCGAGTATTTGAACCATAATTATTCTATCAAGATCGTATCTCGTGACTCGCTCGGGAATCTATCTACAACACGGAGTGCCAAGACATTTACTGTGGTTGGAGATAGTCTTGCAAAATCCAATGCTGCTGGCTGGACATTGATTAGCTTACCTCTTACACCATACGACTCTTCTGTTGTGAATATGTTTGGTCTAACTTCTTACTTCTGGACGTACACACAAGCAACAGGTTATACACAGCCATCAAAAATGGCGCTTGGCAATGGCTATTGGCTTGGACTTACAGCTCTGAAGAATTGGTATGTAAAGGGAACTGCCAGTGAAATGGATAGCAGTGTGCAGGATTTGCAGCTAGGCTATAATATCATTGGCAACAATTTCGTCCGGAATGTCTCAAAGAACAATTTCTTTTTCCTGAAGTCAGGCTCTTATTATGATTTCAACTCGGCCATCGCAGGAGGACTCATCAGTAATACGCTGTATGGATATGCTTCATCGGCATATTCCTCTATAGATACTATGTCACTCTTTGGCGGATATTGGATTGGAGTATTGCAAAGCGGTGTGCAGTTGATCCAGAAGCCTAATTATTCCATCGTAATACCACTTGCGAAGCAGATGAAGATATTTGCACTGAATTGGGATCTACCGATATCGGTTAAAACCGCATCTCTTGCTGATAACATTGCTACAATCGGTATTAGAGCTGCTACAACGGTGGATTTTGATCCGCTCTATGATGCACCACGCCCTCCAAGAAATCCGGGGAACAAATACCTTGAGATGTATTTCAGTAACTCAGGAGGGAATTATCCTGCGGTTTTGGGTTCAAAGTATGCCAGAGATTACCGTGGTTCAGACAATCCCCAATGGTCATTTACAGTTGAAAGTTCTGAACAAGGGACTGTAACTATCCAGTGGGATCCGAATATGCTTAAGCAGCTTGGGGGTAATGTGAGGCTGGCATTGATCGATCAAAGCATCTCAAGCTCGATAAATATGGAAACTCAATCGAACTATTCGTTCGACTACAGCGGTGCGAGGGTGTTTACAATAGCATCGACAATTACTGGAGTTGATGAAAACAGCGAGAACAAGCCGACATCGTATGCACTAAAACAGAATTACCCCAACCCATTCAATCCTTCGACGCAGATTGAGTATTCGCTTCCCCAGCACTCATTTGTGATATTGAAGGTGTACGATATGCTTGGGAAAGAACTAGCGACACTTGTGAATGGCGACAGGGAGACAGGCAATTATTCGTTAACCTGGAGTGCCCAGAACTGTCCAAGCGGCGTCTATTTCTATCGTCTGACTGCTGGTTCCTACACAATGACCAAGAAGCTCCTGTTGTTGAGGTAGAAGCGATATTCACCTCTTTGAACACATGCCCCAGCTAATCACTGGGGCTTGTTTTTAAGCGGCAATGGTGCCACTTTCAAATTTGACATTGCTTGCAGAATATCCTACTTTTACCCAATCACACATTAACCCCGGCACCGACGGGGACTCCTATGTGCTGGTAACATTCCGAATAAAAACCTAGAAGCCTCTGTTGGCGAAAGCTGACAGAGGCTTTAATATTTTATATCCTCCAACGATTTGTTGGAAATTAAAAGATGTAATGTTATGCGTCATTGTTTTGCTTCCTGTCTATGTTGCATTAGAACTCACACATATAATAAACGAGAACAAATCTGAAAAGAAACCTCTTTTGGATCTTTGGGATGCTTCAGAATCTTTCTCTGGGAATAATAATCTTTTTATTATTCAACTCCCTCAACCTGATAAAAGGAGAACAGGCCATTGGACTGGACACTCAAATCAAGTTGAGTATTACATTCCCGTTGTTTCTCTTGATCGTGGATAAACAATACATAGCTAAGATACAGCGGTCGAACGAAAAAAGGGACTCAATTACTCTGATTTCACGAGTAAAATATCGAACACGTTATGTGAAAATGCCCTTACATATGTTAACGATGAAAACAAATATTCTATCATTTACTAACATTCAATGAGAAGATCTATGAATACTTTCGCCAGATTCATTATTATGCTTTTCCTTGCTCTAAACATTGCACTTCTATCAAGCAAGGTAACCAGTCAAATTTTATACAACCCAAAAACTGAGACACAGTCTCAGAAATCACTCATCGAAAAATACGAAGCCTATCTCGTGCCTGAGAATATTATTTTTCAATCATCTGATGGCACTACTCGACACTACAGAATTGATGAAACCACGGTTCTAGCGATTATAGAGGCTTCGTCAACCGATCCCGCTTCTGCAAGTGGTAGGCTTTCTAAATCATCATCAAATACATTTACTTCATTTTTAGGTTTTCTCAAAGTTCAAGCAGGTGCCACTGCGTGTGCAAACTATGGTTGGAGAGCGTGGGCAAAATATCCATTATCCTCACTCTCATGTGCACAAAGCATTAATGATGTAAACCAAAACATTTGGTGTTTTAATGTGTATGATGATGGTATATTGAATAAGCTTGAGTTTGACACTCGAAGAGTCACGATTGACCCTGAGACCGCAAGCGCCATTAATCTCTGGAATTCTATTTCAGAAGGAACGCTATACGATGACGAAGAGAATGCGGATGGTCCAACAGGTGGAACTTGTAATACCGCAACGAAGAACTCTTATGATTTTCCGGGGGATCAAGACATTTATAATGCAATAGCTTCCCCAGGATGGTTTGCATTGGGATATCTAGTATGCAATAACGATAAGGCAAGTTACTATGCTGATTTCTGCGGTGCAACAGACTTAAATCCTCCTAGTCTTGTTATTAGTTTTACTCCAAAGTCTGTACCCTCAACTCCATCTCTATCATCGCCCGCGAACGGAGCCACCTGTGTTTCGTTGACAGTAACTTTTAACTGGACTGATGTAACAAACGCAGATATGTACCGTCTCCAAGTCGATGACGACCCGGCATTCGGTTCGCCCTTAAATCGCGATGTAACTTTATCCCACTACACTGCACAGAGCGGTGAACTGTCAGCTGCGACCGCTTATTACTGGCGTGTCCGCGCATCTAATTGTGCTGGCAATAGTTCCTATTCTAGCTATCGATATTTCACAACAAGTGAACAGACACCGGATGCACCGACTTTAGTCTCTCCGTCAAACGGATCTATCGAATGTTCCTTACCAATACCACTAGATTGGTATTCTGTTGCATATGCGACTTCGTACCATCTCCAAGTCGATAATAATTCGAATTTCCCATCCCCTGAGAAAGATATTACCGGTATTACCTCGTCTTCTTATGACATCTCCAGCGGGTTACAAAATAATAATAAATACTATTGGAGGATCAGAGCAATAAATAATTGTGGCGTGTACGGTAATTACTCTAGTTCTAGAAACTTTATAATAAAGCCGAACTTAGGCACACCCCCACTTTATTCAATTATAGATAGTCATAACATTGCATTGCCTATCACATTAAAATGGGGTAGTGCTTCTTTTGCGGCCTATTATCATTTAGAAGTTGATAATAATTCTGATTTTAGTTCGCGGGAAATAGTTGAAGATTTTATTACTTCCACACAACATACAGTCGAGAGTGGATTAACTCTAAACACTTCTTATAACTGGCGGGTAAGGGCAAGTAGTTTATGTGGGGACTTAGGCAGCTGGTCAAGTGTAGGGATTTTCAATTTTACTACGGATGTCGAAAAAATTGATAATATTATACCACAATCATATTCTTTAAAACAAAACTATCCTAATCCTTTTAATCCCTCGACACAGATCGAATTTTCCATTCCGCAAAGTTCACACGTCTCTTTGAAAGTGTATGATGTGTTTGGAAAAGAAGTTACCGCACTCGTAGATGGTGCAAAGGAGACAGGAACATACACGACGACCTGGAATGCTCAGAATTGCCCGAGCGGCGTCTATTTCTATCGTCTCACGGCAGGCTCCTATTCGATGACGAGGAAGCTCTTGTTGCTAAGATAGATGCTTGCAATCGCTTTGGTATTTCAGCCCCAGCCAACCACTGGGGCTCACCTTGCACCGCTCATTCGGGTGTTCGGAAACATAGAAAGTTGGGAACACCAATTCTTAGCGGTGTCCGCCACGTTCTCTTCCACCACCATAACCACCACCGCTTTTTCTGTTATCGGTGCGGGGTTTCGCTTCATTCACCGTCAACGCCCGGTCTTTTAACTCTTTGCCGTTGAGTCCAGCCATCGCTGCCTGTGCTTCGGCATTAACCGGCATTTCGACAAAGCCAAAACCTTTCGGCTCGCCGCTCATTTTATCTTTGATAATTGCAACAGTATCCACCTTGCCAAACGCTTCAAATGCCTGTTTCAAATCAGCTTCTGTTGCCTCGCGCGATAAATTGCCGACAAAAATGTTCACGGTGTTCTCCTTTGGGCAAGAAATTTGTTGTATACGATAAGGTATCGAAGCCTCTATAGAGAAGCAAATTGATTAATTCCTACCAAATCACATGTACCGTTCGGACAGCTCAAATCCGCCCAAAATCATGCATTTAGATGGTCTGTATGGGGCGAATGTACATATTACGGCTGATCGAACCGCGTGACATAGCTGGCGGGGGAGCTGTATAGGTGCGACGAACCAGACCTTAGACATTCGACATCAAGGGCTTTTATAAAATATGTTTAGTCAAGAGGCCGCCCTGAAGACCAGGACGGCCTTTCCTCTTTTCATATACGAGGTGTAAGCCACGCACTACCCATAATTAATAAGTGTTCAAAGCAATTCGATTCCTCGGGCCTGATACCTGGAATAATTTATGTGCCCTTTTTTTTATAGGGCGGTCAAAATGGTCGGCAAGGCAATCTCTGTCTGGCTCGGCGCCTGGCCTTCGCAAGAATTTGTGCTTTAGTTTATAATTCTAAATTTTCTAATTCACTCAAGATTACCTCTTTCAGATTGTCGCCTAAAAAAGTATCTTTATCTTTTAGTACATTACATTGAATTAATTTATTCCAATGTATGCTTGAATAATATGAGTACAATCGTCTACGAGATGTATGCAAGTTCAATAAATGGAAAATATTTAGCTCTAATTTTTGATATGGATCAAGATTCTCCTGTTGATAAATTAGCATATCAACGATTTACCGAAGACTTGAAGATGTTGGCCAAAACATTCATCAATCCCCCAAAATGTTCCTATTGGGTATTGGTTGCTCATTGCCTTAATGGAAACAACACAAAAATCTTTTCCATAGGAAAATGGAAGAAGGATAAAAAGCGTCGACTAAATGTAAATCTGAAACTGATTGGTCGTCCCATCAGATTGTCAAACGAACTTTTAGGAAAAATAGCAGAAAGACTCCTTAAGTATTGTGATAGTGAGCTCATTCAGGATAAAGACGGCGAATATTTTAAAACACTTAGCTCTGATTTAGACCTACAAGAAGTTACTTGTTCTGCCATAACTACTGAATATATTGAATATAAAAATGGTCAATGGATAAAACAGGAATATCGATAGTAATTATTTTAGCTTTATTCTTCTTGTCTCGTACCTAGAATAAATAATGCACAAGGATTTATTTTTAAAGCAGTTAATATTTTAGAGACCTGCCCTTGGATAAAATCGAAAACTCGCTTTTTGTCTCTCTGTTAATTGTTTGCATTCCATCGATATTGCATTCACAACAATAATTCAATCAGCTAGTCGTCATATTTATCGTCAGACCGTCTGTATTCAACGAGAAGAGTTTTACCGGGGAAATGCCAAGAAGGTGATGCGCTTATTTCCATTTCGAAACTATTCGCCTTTCGTATGTTCCCTGTAGATCGGCCGGGCGCACTCTTTCTTCACCATAGCCTTAAAAGTCAGCACTCCGGCGGTTTTAAAGCAAGAGTGCTGGCCAAGTCGAACAGTTTATTCCGGTCCTTAGATTTGCACCATTGCAGTCTGTTTGAACTTGTCTTCCAATTTATTTTGCCATTCGGTAGGAAGCGCACCTCGGATTTCGTAGAATAGTTGTTTCGGAATTCTCCCTATGCAATTTTGATCCTCTTCGGTCTTTGATGCGACATCAAAATCTCTAGGATCCATTTGAACGCTGATAAGCTTTGCGTATGTTTTGAAGAGAAATATATCATACGCCGAGTATCCATCGCTCCTGCTGAACATGAAATCTTGACTAAATACATCCGGAAAGGCGTTCATGAGCGGGACTGTAACCTTCCTCCTATTTATTCGACGCACTTCACGAATGTAAGCTGCTTCTATCTTCTCTATTTCCGAGGCAATCTCTCCCTCAGATTTCCGGGGTGTGAGCACATCTTTGTACAAACTAAGGATGCACTTGCGGCACACCCAAAGGACATTACTATTGACTCTGTTCTTGAGCTCAAAGCTCTTCGTTAAATCGTGATGATTGCAAAGTTGACACTCGAACCTATCCTCAGCTGTATGCATCTCGGCTTTTCCACTGAAAGCCCATATGTTCGACGCTCGCTTAATATCCTGCGCCTCCGACAGTGGCAACAAGTTAGGCGATACCGTTACTAACCACGCGTTCTTATCGTATATCATATCATACCTCATATTTGTGTTCTTTTTTGAAGTTGCAACAATCGTCTTGTAACGATCGCTGGGAAATTTTACCGTCAAAACCACTCAAATCACCCTACTAATACCGTACTCCATATACTCTGACTGAAGAATGCAGAGCCCAGAGATCCGGAAACAGGTTTGTCTGCATTTCGGGCAGATTTAGCTTGGTTCCTACCGTCTATTGTGCAAATTTGTGCATTCAACATCAGTTCTCCGCAACAGCTATAGCTTTCAAAATAGAATTTGCCTATAGCGCACGAGTACCTACTTTCCCTGTGGCAGTATCCGCAGACTTCTTGGCTCATATGGCTCGATTGTGAGATAATTTTTACGTGTCAGCGCTGAAAGATAATGCCTTACGTTGGCTTGGTGCTTTACAAACGTCTCATTCGCAATTTCTGCTTGCGAAGGGCTGATGTTATGTTTTTCTATGTATCCCACGATGTAGTCGAGGACCACCTTTTGTTTCTCTGTTAACTTTGTTTTCATTTCTGCTCCATCATTATGTGTCCTGGTGCCATCAATGGCAGCAGCCTGTGGCACCAACATTACAGCAAATCATTAGAGAATTCGGACATTATGGGCAAAGTGCCTCAGTGCCCGTGGTTTTACAAACTTATATATACACTCTATACAGCTCTCTTATTTTTTTATTTTCTATTTTTTAAAAACATCAGCCACTTGGGCATTTACTCTAAAACCACTATAAACAAAGGAGAAGTGGTGCCTAATGATTCTGGCACCACTTGACACCTCGGGCATTATTTAACCTCAAGAACCTCAACCTGCATTTTTAACTTTTCGCGTATCTTTTCTGTCAGCACATAACATAATTCGCGCCTGTGATGACATTGGGACCTTTTTTTCTCAAAGGATTTTATGATTTCCATTTCAACCAACCGTCTTGTAATTTTTGATTCATCAAGTCTTTGGTCTCGGATTGCGCGCCTAAACCAGTTCAGGGGCAATAAACCGTGATTCCTAACGAACTCTAGAGCGGTACGACCAATTTCACCATTAGGATCACTGGCTGGCTCCAATAACAATGACTCCAATGATTGGACAATATTGGCAGCTGCATTATCTATGTCATTACCATTGTTTACAAATAAAGTGCGCTCTGCTTCAGTAATCGGGACGGGGATGCTATACCGGAAGCTGTCGAAGGTCATTTTATCGATGATCGTTTTTAATTCTGTACGGATGTAATGACCAATCCGTGTTGCTAGCTTCTGGCCCAACAACGGGTCTATCTGCCCTGTCAGAGGATGAAAGTCCACAACGAGGAATTGGTTGTTCGTCTCACTTGTCGGCACTTCATTCGGGTTTACATATATTGGAACTTTGGAATTGGACAGTATAATTATGTTGAGATTATTTTTGACGACATAAGGTTCTCTGTATTTTTTGTTTACCACGTGCTCACTTGCACCAATCATTTGCTTTAGGTGAGAATAATGTACAGGGTTATCGCTAAATGCTTCATCTGCGATTAACAGCTTTTTCTCAACCTCATCAGTGAATCCGGCCAAGTACCCTCTCCAGAACTGCGAGAGAGATGGATACATTGACAATATCATTTCTGCAAACGTATTTTTACCACTGCCACGGTTTCCTGTAACAATGAGGATGGGCAGTTTCCGGTAATTACAGTAAGCATACACGGCCATCCACTGCTTAACATTTTCCGCGTACGTACCAAAGCGATCTTGAAGGAATTTATTTATGAAACTATTGTCTCGATATTTTACCGGGGCTGCGGCAACGCTGACATCGATCGATCCAGATTCAGGAAACACTTTGAATCCTGTTTTCTCAACGAACGGGTTACCGACGTAGTTGATCCGGCGGAGTGCTGGAATGTGCTTGTTATTAACGAGCGAAGAGAATAGTTTGTCCCTAGTTTCTTTCTCGAATCCTTTAGTCATAATAAAAAACTTGTCTTTCCCAAGCTCGCTGGCGAGGAATTCGTCTTCTTGCACCACAAATTGGAAAATCGACTTGCCTACGGACCAGAATGTGTCAAGAGTTTCTTCGGTAGAGACGGGCTTCGTCTCCATCCAGAATGTTTTTCCACAGCTGGAACAGCGAATATAGCTGTTTTTAGATTTTTCCGAAATATCAATAAATGCAGATGAATTTTTGTCATCGTGAAAAGGGCAGTAAATCTGAGTTTTCTGTTTTATTTCAGACGCCTTAATTTCCTCGCCACTATTTGTTCTAACGACAAGATCATATGGAAACGCTCCGGCTTCATGATCTCTCATATTTAAAGTAGAAGTATCAAGGTCAACCTGAAAATCATTACCTTCCAACCAAAGTTCATAAAATGCAGAAGACGGTGAATAAAAATAAAAACGACCCAAATCAACAGTCACGGAATCCATACTTGGGAAATGTAGTTGGCGGATATTATCTACGATTCTCTTATAGTCCTCGGCAGAAAGAATGGGCCGATTTATAAAGAGAACCACTCGAAATCTATGCGCTGTTTCTGCGTGTCTTTTTGTAGTAATGATCGCATAATTCAACTGTTCACGACGCAGATGTGCGATAGCCTCTTCAAGCTGCATACCCGCATCAACGTCAATAATAATGACATTCGCGGATTCGAAATTCACACCTGCACGATAACCATTACACCAGATTAGGTTAGAATAATTATACTGTGTAAGAATATTCTGAAGATCTGTGACTTGAACTGTTTTCTTTTTGAACGCTGTGTTTAACTTCGGATCAGGATTTGCCGGAGCTAAACTCAGTGTTATCGTTTTGATACTGGAATCTTGTTGCATGGTTTTGTTTCCTTGTAAATGCACGTTCGACAAAAGCGAACGCGAGTCTCGCAGATGATATCACGCGACGTTCAGCACATAAGGCGAAAGCCGATGTTGTGAACCACCAACGAATGCCATCGGATAAGAGCAATGAGCCCAAAAACCGATGTGGGTGATGGCCTTCATAAATATTTTCTTAGGAATTTTGAACCAACCGAACGGAACCGCGACGCGGGGACGCTACGAAGGAATCTATTTAAATCTATGTAATGATATTATATGAAATTCCCGAACCAAGTACAAGGCGAAATCGATATTATTTTTTCCGGAAATCCGCATAAACATCAGAAAAACGAGACCTTACAAAAAAAAATGGCGTTGGAAGCCCCAATCCACAGGCTGGCTCTGCCGGAGATCGTCGCCTATAAACGAAATAAAAGCATTTTTCCCCTTGGCCTGACCTGTACCGATAACAAACCGATCACTTTTTCCCGAGACGCTCAAGGAGGTACGAAAAAAAATCCCCCAATTTTAGGGAAAACGAATTGGTCCCTTTAAAAGGGGACCTTAAATCGTTCTAGAATCCTCCCTGATGAATGTTTTGCTGGTAAGCGGCCACCCCTGTCCTTCCTATAGATACGTCGCCGTCGTAATGATGTGGGGAGGGGCGTACCGTCCTAATAATTCAATCAAACATAAGTGCACGAGCGGAGAAATTCAGTCCAAACACAGAACAAATCGAGAACATCATTCCAGGGATTTAGCTCTTACATCATCCAATGGATCTGCGATCAAAGCAGATTCGTCCAATTTGCCAATTTCATTTTGAAGATGTTTTGGCGTCAAGTGGGCATAAATAAGTGTAGTGTCCGGATCTTGATGTCCCAACAATTCCGCTATCGTATAGAGCGAGACGCCTTTCATTGCAAGTTTTGATGCAAACGTATGACGGAGTGTCTTAATAGTACCCTTGAGCCCAGCTTTCCTTAATGCAATTTTGATACTGCCTAAAATTGTGTTCGGCGGAATCTTTGCACCATCCTTATTCAAGAATACATACTCGCCATTTTTCACTCGCAACGATTCAATTATTGCCAACGCACTTTTATTAAGCGGTATTATTCGTGCACCACCAGTTTTAGTGTCGAAACCATCTCTTGATGCTACGATAATTCGAGGATTCTGTGAATCAAGCCGCAGGTCTTCCCACCGTAATGAAATTAATTCTCCACGGCGTAGCCCAGTCAATGTCATAAATCTGTATATTGGGGCCCAATGTGGGTCTGCATGTGCCATCAGTTTTTGCATCGCCTCTTCATCGAAATAATCCAACTCAGCCTTTGGTGGTATTTTGAAAAGTTCAATTTCTTTCATCACATTTTGCTGAAGATAGCCTTTTTCTGACGCATACTTGAAAACAGACTTTAACACTACGATGAGATCATTTATTGTTTTCTTTTTCCAAGGCTTCCATCCGAACTTTTCATCCCCCGAAAGGAGTAATCGTATCAATTCACGAACATACCTTGATTGAAGATGTCTGATATTTGAATAGGCGAAAGGAAACTGTGTCTCGAAAAAAAGGACAATACGTTTCTTGTAATCTTCATATCGATTGACCGTGTGATCACGTAGATTTGTCTTCTTCTCAAGATATTCATTAAAAACAGTTTTCAGGTCAATTATGCGATTCTCAAAACTCTCTATCCCTTTCGAGTGAAGAATAAGTTTTTTTTCGATCTCAGCTTTGAGGAGCTCGGCGTCCTGTTTATTGTTAACAGTCTCTCTTACCCGCTTCCCACCAGGTAGGCGATAATCCAATTGATAAATCTTTTGTTTCCCCTTTGTTGAAATTTTGATATTTACTTTCTTGTGAGGCATAGATGTCCCTCCAGTTCCTTGAAGTTCATTAAAAAATGGACACTTTTTGGACACTAAACAAGTAGAGAAGTGGAATAAATCAATAAAGATAGGCTTATAAGTAATATTCGTGCCGAGGGCGGGACTTGAACCCGCACGCCCTTTGCAGGACACAGGATTTTAAGTCCTGTGCGTCTACCAATTCCGCCACCCCGGCGATATCAATGACGAATGCAGAATGCGGCATATTAAAATCGCACTTGATAATCCATATCCCGCAATTTATAGAGGCGCCGAGCGGATTCGAACCGCTGCATAAAGGTTTTGCAGACCTCTCCCTTACCACTTGGGTACGGCGCCAATTTTTATCAATTTTTCAACTTCGATCCGGCATCCTGCTTCAGCTTGCCAAATCACACTCCAGAATAAAAACCCCGCTGCCTGGTGGGTTGTGTGGCAGCGGGGCAAGTTCATTGAGGAGATTTCTCTCATTCTCCATCAGACACCTTGGGGAAATGATGCCGTCAAGTCAGGATGAGAGTGTCCCTGATAGCGTTGCATCTCAGAGACAGAGCGGGAAACGGGGCTCGGACCCGCGACCTCAACCTTGGCAAGAATCTCCGGAGAATAAATTCGGCCTTTTTCTTTCAAAATTGAAGTGTTCCATACGTCCCACTGAATCAAATTCCCTTTGCTTGGTCACATTTTGGACACATTCACACAAGCTGTTTTTTTATGTCTTCTACTCTATAGTAGAGCAGTCACACTATAGCCATTCTACGTCCAATATAAACCATCAAATAACAATAATCAAGACTTCTCTCCATAACTTATCCTGTTACCAACACGCCTTTGGACTTCCGTGATTCTTTGACAATCCTATCAACAAATTTTCTTGCGACCGAAGCTTTGTCCGGAGCTTGCTCTATTGGATGATGCTCCAACCATCGGTCGATCGACGGCTTGTAAAATCTGATCTCACTCCCAATTCTTTTATGCGGGATCTTATCTAAATTCTTATAGACGAAACTCGCACTCATTTTCAAATACTTCGCCAATGTTCCCACTCTCATTACTTCGCCCGTATCTACAGCAGTATTGTCGCTCAAACAGTAACTCCTTCCTGATTAGTATTCTGAACAGTTTGGTTATTTAATATGGATAGCTCGGGGTGCATCTGTCCCCTCACGTAAAACTGGTCTTTAAGGATTGCATTGGCCAACTCCGCGTTTGGTTCCGTGCAGAGATCTATGAAGTCGCACATACCACAATTCGAAGACGGTGACTTGAACTGCACTCCCGTATTGACAACTATCTCTTTATATATAGCTTCGAACGAACGTCGATACTCGTCGATTGCATCCTCGGATTTCAGAAGAGTCAATCGCGTGATATAAAACTCTGGACGCGATTCATAATCTTCAACAACCCTTGTGCAATACTCGTCAAGAGTTTCTTTCTTCGTCTGCTTGATGCCAGGTTTCTTAATGATGGTTCGCAACGCACCAACGAAATTATGCTGCGGATACTTTTCTCTGGCAATCATCAGGTAATGATTCATCTGGTCGTCTATATTACAGATCTTCCGATCATTCTCTGAGAATCCAGAGGCTGTTTTGATTTCGTGAATGAAATACTTCCCATCCTTCTTCACGACACCATCCATCTTGGCCCAAGCCTTCGCTTCTCCGATCATTGCAGAGGCTCCTAACTCCGGCAGATAACCTTCAAACGCTTCCGTGGAGAATAGGTGCTTATGATAAGCACCTATCATTCCACGAATAATCGCATAATCGGTTTTCAAATCATCGGCAGGTTCAAGACTTTCCTTCGTCTCGATCTCCCATTCTGCAGCCATCTGGATATACAACTCTTCTAAGGTAAGCTTTTCTTTCTGGACGTGTGAATACAACAACTCAATGAAGCGGTGAACGAAATGTCCGGTTCGAAAGTATGACGGTCCGTCTTCCTTGGCCGTCAACTTCTGTGTGTAGTGCAAGTCGTGCTTGAAACGACAAGTCTTCCACGTCCGAATCTCGGAATATGTAAGTGCCCTCAAACCCTCTACGAACATTCTAGCCCTTTCTTTTTGTGAATTCTTCTTGAACTGATAACACCTGCCGTGCTATCGATATTACTGACGTCGCCGTCGTATCAACAGCCGTCGCTATACACCCTGCACAAAAATCTGGAAGTTTTTTAAGCTCTGCTCTTTCCTCTTGAGTAAGGCGCTCATCCGAAGACAACGCCGCAATTAGTAGATGTGCCTTCGAGGTATCCTGCACGCAATCAGCTTGATCGCAAATGTGGTCCAACACCCCCGTGCAGCAATTCTTGATCTTACCTTCCATGTAACGCCTTTCCTATTGACGCTTTCCAGCCTTGGTAAGCCTGCCTCTCAGGCTATTACCATAATTGGTAGCTGAATTAGTTGGTTTAATATACTATATGAAAAGTAATATGTCAATAGTTGTCTTAACATTTAATTCACTATTGACTTTCCGGTTCGCGTATATTATATTATACTATCATTGGTTAACAACAGTCAGTATTTGGTAGCACAAACATGAACCAAACTCTTACATATTCAAATCTCAGCAAACTTGTAATTGCATTTCTTTCCTGTGCGTGTCTCAATTTCATTCACGGTGTAACGCAGGAGTTTGAAGTAGGGACGACTCATAAGATTCTTATTGTTTTCGATTCGCGAGAGTGTAGCAGTTGCAATACCCATTTCGCGAGCGAGATCAGCTTGATCAAGGTCAAGGTCAATACGAATGTGCCTTATATCCTTACCGTCGATAAATTTTTGAAGCTGAACTTCCATCGGTTTAACAATTTTCCTGGATTTTCGACGATGGGAATTTTTATTCGAGGTCATGAAGTTCTCCGTTGTTAAGTTGACTGAATTATCTACATCATTAAAATACTAAATCACTTGTTAAATGTCAAACCACACATAAAGATGGAGGGTACGCAGATGAAAGAAACAAAGGGGACCCGTCTCCGGGCTGCTCGTGAACTGCGCGATATGAGTCAAGGCGATCTAGCGAAAAAAACAGGTATCAGCAAGGGAACAATCTCAATGGCCGAACGGGATATGACCGATCTGTCAACTTCACACTTGGCATTATTGTGTCAAGCTCTTGGAGTTACAGCAGACTTTATTGTCTACGGTGAAACCACGGAACGTAATGACAGATGGATTAAACTGTCAGCGACAAAGGACGGTGTTTCCCTGAAACAAACAGTACTAAATCTTTGGGAGAACAACCGATTGAAAGACCTGTTCATCCGATTAAATAAAATGACAGAACCACAACTTGACATCATTAGCAATCTAATCGATGGATTTAATAAACAAAACAAAAGCGGGAATTGATAAGAAATCAGGATAAAAAAATATAACAAATTATCTTGTAATACAAAATCAAATTCCGTGTAAATAATATATATATAATAGAGTGATGAATAATAGATTAAAAGATAGGAAAAAAAATGAGCCAGCAGACGGGCAATCTACTGGCTCTTGCAGAGAGGGAAGTCACGCAAAGGGGTGCGTGACACACATAATCTAAACGGCTACTTAGCCAATGTCAAGGACTAAATCACTTTACATATACATTTATTTTACCAAACGAAGGTTCAAATGCGTTATCTGATATCCATTACCATCTTCGTGTTGTTCTTCACTACCACCTACGAACAGAGAAAGAAGTACGACGCCAGTATGAGACCGTTCGAGTGCGAGAGCTGTACCGTGACGTTCAAGGTTACTTACGATGGTCGGGGTTTACCCAACACAGGGGTTATCAAAGGCAGAATAACCAGCCCTACGAAAGAGATGTTCGATGCCGTGATGGTCAATTTCAAGATATACACACCCGATGGTGATGAACTTACAGCAGCAACGGCTCAGGTTAAGAAATTAGGACCAGGCGAAACCGACGCGTTTAGAGTGAACCTCTGGAATACAAAAGCTCAAATCGGGAAGATTAAATACGTCGATGCAGAGGTATTTCCAGACTGAACAGAATGTTGCACCGGTGCAACATTTTCCACTGAGCTGGACGTGTAGAAATTCAAAGCCACAAATGAGAGTTGTAGTAGATGATTAAAACCCACAGGGATTCGTAAATTCCTCTCTGTGGGCTTCTGTATTTCGATATAGGTAGAGTAAATGTGGTTTTGATCTTAGAATGTCTTGAGAAGCATTATACCGATGGAATTAGGTGCGATAACCCCTGCAACTCCCCATTCACGCCACGTTGCTCCACCGATCGCTGCAGGACCGTAAATCAATCCAGAATCAAATGTCCTCGCTATCCCAAAACCCGCTATCCATCGCCATCCCTCTTCTATCGGCCTTGGCTTGTATGCCTCTGTGTAAAAGCTCACCAAGGTAGCTACACGCTCGTCCAGAACAACCCTTGCATTGATATATTTCAATTCATCTTCATACAGCACAATCGCTATGGTTGGCAATGTCGCAAACGAAAAGATACCCTTCACTTCTTTTGGCGATATCTGAGTATAACCCTTCAATGACACAATCTTATTATTCGACTCTAAAGTGAAATCAACACGTCCCTTGGAATTGTCGATCGCATCGACGTGACCGTGTCCGGTATCAGCTCTAAGCTGAATGACCAGCGACGTCAGGGCGGCGATATCAAGATCTCGTTTATCCAATTCTTTGGCCAGGGCAGCGTTAATCGCCTTCACATCCTTGAGTAAGGTCTTCTGCGATTCCACTTCATGAACCTTGAGTTCATACTGATTCTCAGCAACCTTTTTGAGACTGTCAACGGATATTCGTTCACGTCGAAGTTCGGCAATCTCAACATCCCGTTCCCATACTTGCCAAATTCCGATTAGAGCTATTACGCAAGCCATCAATACTATCCGAACCAATTCTTTTATCATATGCACCTTATTTTAAGTCGTGGCCATAACCTGAATTAAGACTATCCTTATTTTAAGGACTGCCAGCGTGCCTCTGTTCTCATAATCTTGGCTATCGATACAATCCGCTCCGCATACAATCGTGGTTCTGGAAGGATCTCATACTTAATCACTTCCCAATCACCACCGCTTCGGTTTAAGACGCCGAGTATCCTGCCCTCTCCGGTGTTGTAACCGGACGTAACGCATAACTCCCGAAAATGAATATCAGAGAGCAGGGCTCGACGAGCATTTCTGTTCTTAGTTGTCATCAACAACCTCTCGATCGACACCATATACCGAGACATTGCTGGTAAACTCCACTGCGGATTGTAAATGTCAGAACTGAGGGTATCTGCGTCGGCCTGCGAAGGATCTATCGTTGTCGCCCCGTAACGCTCTGCAGTAGGCCAAACGAATTGCGACAACCCTGCAGCTCCCTTACGGGTCCGGATTGCCGTGACTGTATCTATCCTCTGACGCTTCCAGTTGGCGAAGTCGGACGATGCACGTGGATTGAAACCACTCTCACAATAAATCTGAGCCAAGCGATAAAACACCCGGCCACGTGAATGATACACCGAATCAACACCTTTGACGAAAACCGAATCCCACTTGAATTGGTGCGTCTTCTCGAACTTAGAATAGTTGGGAGTCACGAGCGACAGAAACCACAACATTTGTAGAAATTTACACGACATAGGATGTTTCCCTTCTGTGCTTATGTGCCTCCGACATCCTTCTCCGGGTTTCCTCAGAATGAATTTTGCCCCTCTGAGCTTCCGACATTCTTCTAAGCGTCTCCTCCGAGCGTGGTTTCATCTTCTTTCCCACAAGATGCTCTGATATTTGTCGTTTTCTTTCATCGGAGAGTGGCTTCCCCGCCCACGGCACTGGCTTACCTTTACGGAATTCCGACATTTTACGTTTTGCTTCATCCGAATGATGCTTACCCTTCATCGTTCCCGGTTTACCTGTTGCCGCCTCAGATAACCTTCTTCTATGATCGTCTGAAAATACAATCCCATTCCGAGATTGTGACATTCTTTTGCGAGTATCATCCGAGAAAGCATGACGATCCGCAAACGGAATAACATTGTATCCATATTCTCTATCGGCGGAATTGTAACTATCTATCCAATATTGCTCTGTCTCAATAAGCTCCAATTTGCCAACCTGTTCCAATATTGAGAGTTCAAAGCACTCCTCGCCGTAATTATCAAATGCGTTTTGCAAGTGTCTATTGGCGTGACGATGGTATCGCAGGACATGAAAATGCCCTCGTTTCCTTGTATTCGTATCGTTTGAGCTTCCGATATAGACTTTGTTGTTGACTATATTTCTCAGGCAATAGATTCCCGGCATTGGATCACTCAAAAGAGTAGTGCTATGGCTATCGCCAACGCTCCCGCGAAAATAGCAACGGCGATAGGTTCATTTGTGATGGTATCCTGAATGTGTATTTTGGGAAATCCGTGTTTCGTCACCAGCAGAATCAATGACACTCCGACACCAACGCGCAAAACACCGTTGAGAATCACGTGAAGGTTGTCTTCAACCCATACAGCGTTTCCAACGACATACAATGCAAAGACAGCCAGAAGGACAACTATGAACGATACAGCGTGTCGCTTCATATAGTATTTCATCGCAATTCCTATATTTTGGTGATCTGTTTTTCCAACTTACTTCTCTTCCAGAAATCCTTGAATCCCTTCGTCCGTCTGTCAAAATTGATCGACATCACGATATTCACGCTAACACCATTGCCTATGCAAAGCCCCACATCTTATGCGACCATAACGATGCGAATAACGACGTGAACGATAGATCCTCCGGAACACCAGCTCGTAGTGCGCGAGCTATACGCTTACTGTGGGCCTCTTGTTTTACAGCGTCAACAATCTTTTCACCCATTCATCCTCCCATTGGTATCTTTGACATACTGCAGAATGGAGCCAACGGAGATTGCAACCTGTTGATGAGACGCCGTTAGAATCGACAACTGTATTTTCTGCTCATCGCTGATCTTGTTCCCGAATTCCAACTGCATACCGAACATTTTAATTTGACCGTTGATCTCTTTACGCCACAAATCAATTTCATTCAAGTGCTCGTAAGTCAATCCCTTCATCTCGGAATATTCCTTGATGTGATTCTCAAGGGCCTGTATCAATCGAGAGATCGAATCATCCTTCACAGTGGCACGTTCGGCAGTAAGCTTCGAAAAATCATCGACGCCATTTTTGACTTGACGATTGATATAGGTTACAAATCCAAACACAATACCTCCAACGAGACTAATACCACCAAGTATTTCAGCGATTATTTTAACGATTACCACTGCATCCATAAGCGCCTCACCGAATAAACAAAACGCCGCCTATGTTCAATATACTGAACACAGACGGCAAACAAATTACGGCACGAAAATGAAATCAACCAGCGGCCAGAACATGCCACTCTTGAGACCTTCCTTATCGAGAACCGCTTGAATTTTCTCCATCTTCACTTCGTGGAAATCCACTTCAAACTCGTCCTTATGAAGCTTCAATTCCTCTTCGTGATACAACTTCATTTTTGCTTTGTCGGAGATCTTCGAGAAAATCTTCGACTTCGGATTGTATTCACTCCGCTTGTTCTCATCGAAAGGAACGACGTCGCCAGCCTTGTTGATTGCGTAATTGATAACATCTCCCTCTTTATCGCCAACACTTGGTTCACGATCGACAAACTTCTGACGCACTTCCTCGAGCGTATCTTCCGCATCTTTCAACGCAGCGTTCACACGTTTGAGATTCTTCCCCAATTCATACGGGATTGGTAAATTTAATTCGCCAAGCGCAAGCAACGCTTCTCGAATTGCCACGAGCTCCGGATACGGAACTTTGATCTTTGCCATACAAACACTCCTCTGACTACAATGAATAGATAATTTGTTAATTGCAACACTCCATAGTATAGCTCATTATCTTAATACAATCAACACATATGTTCAGTATATTACTACTAATGTTATCGCTTTATGCTTTGCTCGAATGAGCCAATCGTACGGGTCAAGACCTTCCATGGTCGGTACCGGTGGGAACCCCATGTTCAAACGTATCTTTACGGACGTGTTGGAATTAAAACTTGTCGTCGTGATAGTGCCACCGCTAATCTGCCAGTTCTGAGGATATCGGCCGGTGCCCAATATCCGGCCGTCTATACATTGGTCTCCAATGTTGGGACCAACCTCTGGCCACCGTAGAAAACTATTTGAATCACGAGATGGACAATAGATCTTAGACGTGAGTGTGTACATGAGCGTATCGTTGCTTGCCCGGATTTCTAAGGGTCCGAAACTTAAAGTATTGCCAGCAAAATATGCCGACGTTCTTGCTTTTGCTCTTTTCATGTGAAATTCAAATCGTGAAGCAAACATCCCCCTTATACTCGTAATGACCGTGCTAGCTGGTACTCCAAGAGATACGAATGTCCCACTCCACACCCACCAACACGTGGATGCGGGATACTCACCTCCATCTGCTTGTAATGCCGTATATAAATGACCAGACGTAATATTGCACGGAACGTTGTCATTGTCAGGATGCTTTTTATACTGCAGACCGTGTCCACGTTCCGCGTAAGCATCGTTCCGAACAAAACTGAACGCCGTCAATCCCCCTCCATCAAATACAATTTCTCTTTGAGCCATAACTTCCTCGGACTAAAAACAAGGATGCACCTGAGCACAGCCACAACTGGCCGAGCTGAGATGCACCCTGTAGTTATGCTAGTACCATTTCGTTCCACACCGATGAAAAAAAGAAAAAGACAGTACCATAGGCAATCGCAATATCTCCATCTTGCGCACCAGTAGTCGACGCAACGCTCGTGAATATCTTAGGCACTCTCTTCGTTGCACTTGTAATATCACCAGGACACCGAACCGCACCATTAGTAACCGAAAAGCCAAGAACAGAACCTAATTTATTTCCAGAACCCGAACCGTTCGTATAGATATTCACAACTCCGGTGAATGAACCATCATCGGACGTAGAAATATAACCGGGACGCCATTCGTTCGTTAATCCTCTGTCACTGTAAAATGATAGCATACCCGTACCAAACCCTTGCGTGGCACCAAATCGAAACTCCGGCGCATTGTTCTTGATCTCAATCAAAGCACCTGCAGCCGTGACACCACCTCCAACCGTTAACGCACCATAAAATTTTGCAGCACCATCTGACGAGCGAATTTCAGCAACTATCACGGGATTACCCGAAGATGAACCAGACTCAAATATCCATCCATAGCCAGAGTTGCTTTCGACAAAACTTCTTAACGCCCAACCCGTAACTAATGCACCGCCTGCAGGAGTCGTAATATCTCCCGTTGGTCCGGAACCCGCTTGAGACGCCGGACCCATATATATGCACCATGCCCTGTAATTACTAGCATAGAAAGAAATTCCTGTGCAAGTCGATGTGTCTCTATGAAGATATATGGATTTCGCGCCAGCAGTTGTCAAATTAGAAGCTGTTGCAGAGTTCCCAGTACAAGAACCTGAACTACCTGAGACATTGCCCGTTACACTCCCCGTCAATGGACCAGAAAATCCTGATGCTGTTATCGCTCCACCGAATGTACTCCCACCTGTAGACGTGGAGATGATAGCACCATCGATTAGAACAGAACCATTCACATACAACTGAGCACCGAATGTTGACGTGCCACCGATAGCAACAACCCCAAACGTTGATATTGTGCCAATGTTCGTCAAGTCGTAAACAGCGTCAGCCCAGTCAGCGTCGTTTCTTGTACCTATCGTTACCCAACTAGTCGTTGCAGCGTTGAGAATTTTCAGATTATTTCGAAGCGCAACGTCGCCACCGCACTCAAATCCACCAGTAGTTGACTGTAACGAGTTGAACGTGCCCTTTCCACCACTCGTAATCGCACCGGTCACACTCAGACTAGTCAACGTGCCAACAGACGTCAATGAAGAACCAACCACACTGGACCCGAGGGCTGTCGTGGTTAGCACGCTGACATTGTTGATCTTGAACACCTTGCCGGTGACTAAGTTCCAATTCTCAGACGATGTCCAATTAGCATTTGTGCTGTCCCAATTTATCGTTTTGTCGGTCGTGCCTTTAAGCGTGATACCGCCACCATTTGCTGTTGTATCTGTCGGCGATGCGACACTTCCCAATTCTATATTTTTGTCGTCAACCGTCAGTGTGGCCGCATTGATAGTAGTTGTTGCACCATTCACGGTAAGCGTCCCGGTGATCGTAACGTTACCCGAGAACGTAGGATTGCCAGCAACCGTCCCAAGGTTGTAGGTCACTCCGGACACATTCAAATTGAACACGTCACCAGAGACACCAAGCGTTATCGTGTTACCACCCTGGCCGTTGATCGATGCAGACTCTTCAAAGATCAGATTGGATGCTGTGCCAACCTTTCCGAGAATGATTCCGTTTTGTGCATACAACCTCATTGCGGTACTGGCAGCAGCCGCGACCGAGAACTCCCCTGCCACATACATTATCTGTGCGGGGAGCGTACGCGTATCTACCAAGTACCAATCAACCGAAGTCCCATCAAAGATGGAAGTGTTCTTTCTATTCGTGGCCATATTCTATCCTTACACTAAAAGTATCCACTGAACGACACCACCCTGAGCAATGTCAAAGTTGAAGCGTATGGTCGTGCATGCGGCACCATTGGCAGCGCACTCGTAATAATCCTTATCCTTAGACGAACCCCAAGGATCTGAGCCGGACGAACCGCTGTTGGTGTCGCGACGCATTAAGACACCATCAACAAAGACCAACAACTTATTCGTGCCTGCTATAAACGATGTAACGGTAACACTCGCTTCCTGAGCAATACCTCCAACACCGGCAACAACCTCACTCCGCGTAACCTGTGTGATATCAACACCGTTGATTTGAATAGCGGTCCCGGCATACAATGTCCCACTGATATACACACTCCGTGGCCGTGTCGCACCCGCAGCTCCGATATCATAGGACGCATCTGCACCGGCAATAAGATGTCCGGAAGCATTTATCGTCCAACGATTTGTTCCAGCTGTCGAGAACAATAACGAGTCTGAACCATTTCCGTAAATACCTGTATTCGTGTCGGCAGAGAACGAAAAGGCAGGCGCACCAGCCGTGCCATTGACACCAGTGATCGTCACGCCTGTCAAAGTTAAATTGCCAGAAGCACGATTGATTGCAATAGAAGTCGTTCCGATGTAAAACGTTTGACCAACCGTTGCAAAGGCAGAAGAATGATTTCCATCGAGAAGATCAGCGTTCAAATTGGAAACTACCGTCGTCGATGCAACGGTCAACGGTGCCGTTCCTGTCGCTATAAGAGACGTAAAACGATTCGCACAAAAAACACCTGTAAACGGATTGGCAGTAATGTTA